>OGUJ01000004.1_pt1 | contig 287804 bp, 255 predicted proteins | sample 1573661 | NCBI WGS metagenome assembly OGUJ01 (sample SAMEA2581933, study PRJEB24529) | metagenome | biome: Human gut stool | place: China | collected 2011
TACTGCGTAACAGTGGAAGAGTAGGTAGCCGCCGTCTTGAGAAAGGCGAAAGCCGATGGAGAGGAGTCAGTCCGTAAGGGGTGACTCCTTTTTCTGTTTTTATTTATTCGATTCTGATTGGATAAATAAAATAAGATGTATATATTCGCTCCCTATAACTTAATAATGTGTTGTATGGTTAAGAAGTGGATATTCCCTTTATTGATTGGGGTTTGTTTAATCAATACGTCTATGGCACAAGAAAATCCGATTTTATTATTCCCAAAAGGGGCGCCGGGAGAAACTATTAAATTAATAGAGAAAGCTGATACGGACGGTGGAAAAACCGGTGGTGAGAGTATTTTGCGTATTACGAATGTAAGTGAGCCAACGATTACTATATATCATGCTCCGGATGAAGTGGCCTCGGGTGCCGCTATGATTGTCTGTCCCGGTGGTGGTTACAATATTTTAGCTTATGATTTGGAAGGTGATGAAGTCTGTGAATGGCTTAATAATCTTGGAATAACTGCGGTCTTACTTAAATACCGGGTTCCAAGACGAGAAGGACTGGAAAAACACGAAGCTCCTTTGCAAGATGTACAGCGTGCGATTGGTTATGTTCGAGCGAACGCTGAGAACTTGAATATAGATCCAAAGCGGATCGGTGTGATGGGATTCTCGGCTGGTGGCCATTTGGCTGCCATGGTTAGCAATAATTTTTTGAAACGTACTTATCCGGCTATTGATGCTACGGATAAAGTAAGTTGTCGTCCGGATTATTGTTTATTGGTTTATCCTGCTTATTTAGATGGAGAGAACTTCCAATTGGCACCAGAGTTAAAGGTTTCATCTGCCACACCTCCAACCTTGTTAATTCAAGCGGAAGATGATAAATCTTATATTAACAGTAGTATTTTCTATTATTATGCCTTAAAGGAAGCTGGTGTTCCGGTATGGATGCATTTATATAGTCAAGGTGGCCATGGATACGGGTTACGAGATACGGGAGCGTCTGTAAATGAATGGCCGGATCGGGCTGAAGATTGGTTTCGTGAGATCGGTCTAATCGAATAGAACTCCAGATATCTTTTCTGGAGACTTGCGGAGTAGATTCTAAAATCGATTGCGCAATTTATTTATTACTAGTTTATTATTGATGGTAAACGTAGTAAAAGCGTAGTCTAGGAAAGCGTGTTCTATAGCATATCGTATCTTTGAAGTAGTGAGTTTATTGCTGTTTTCTGTTATTCGGGCTTTTTTTGAAGTAAAAAAGCTAAGTTATGAAATTCCTTAAAAGTTCAGTTTTATTTATTTCAATGGCATGTATAGTGCCTGTTTGTTCGATAGCGAGAGAAAAAAGTGAGAGAATCACAAGAGCTGAGATTGAACAGAAAAGTGCGGATGAATTTATAAATGGTCTGATGAGTCGAATGACCGTTGATGAGAAAATTGGCCAATTGAATCTTCCTAGTTATGGAAACGTAATGCCAAATCCTAAAAAGAGTGAGATAGCCAGTCGTATTGTACGAGGAGAGGTTGGTGGTATATTTAATATATTCGGTGTCGATGCGATCCGGCAGTTACAAGAAGTCGCGGTTAAAGAAAGTCGGTTGGGGATTCCTATAATTGTTGGCGCTGATATTTGTAATGGTTATAAAACTGTTTTTCCCATTCCTCTAGGTCTTTCGTGTAGTTGGAAACCGGAGAATATAGAAGAGGTCGCTCGAATTTCCGCAAAGGAAGTTGGTGCTGATGGTATCTGTTGGACATATAGCCCGATGGTCGATATATCTCATGATGCCCGGTGGGGACGAGTAAAGGAAGGAGCGGGCGAGGATCCGTTTCTTGGAGGTATAATGGCTCAAGCATGGGTGCGTGGTTATCAAGGCAATGATTTATCGGCTGATACGACTCTTATGGCATGTGTAAAGCATTATGCGCTTTATGGAGCGGCCGAGGCTGGTCGGGATTATAATACGGTAGATATGAGCCGTGTGACTGCCATGAATTATTACATGCGTCCTTATCAGGCTGCTGTAGAAGCAGGAGTAGGAAGTATCATGACTTCATTCAACGAATTTGAAAGTATCCCCGCGACCGGAAATACTTGGCTTCTTAATGACGTGTTGCGTAAACAATGGGGATTTAACGGCTTTGTCGTGTCTGATTTTACGGCAATAGCGGAGATGGTAAACCATGGAATAGGTAATAGTCAGGAAGTCGGAGTCAAGGCGCTAAAGGCGGGTGTCGATATGGATATGATAGCGGACTGTTATCATGCCGTATTAAAGAAATCATTGGAAGAAGGGAAAATAACAGAGGCTAAGATTGACTCTGCTTGCCGGAGAATACTAATCGCAAAATACCAATTGGGATTGTTCCATGATCCATATAAATATTGTAATCCGAAAAGAGCCGCCAAAGAGTTCTTGTCGGTAAATAACGTATCTGCGGCCCGTCGTATTGCGGCGGAGTCTTTCGTGTTACTTAAAAATGATAATAATCTGCTTCCACTTAAAGGATGTCGTAAGGTCGCTGTGGTCGGTCCTTTAGCGGATAGCAAGGCGAATATGGCTGGATCGTGGAAATATGATGAGCAGACTAAATCTTATCATGGATTGGTAGAGGATTTACAGGAATCTTTGGGAAATGGAGTAGAGGTTGTTTTTGCAAAAGGCAGCAATCTAGTCGATGATTCCGTCTATGAAGCAAACTTTACGGATCAAAATCGTTCAACCCGGGATGATAGAAGCGATGAACAATTAATCGCCGAGGCCCTAAAAGTGGCGGAAGGCGCTGATGTGATTATCGCTGCTTTGGGTGAATCGATAGATATGAGTGGAGAAGGCGCTAGTAGAGCCATCCTTGAAATGCCGCAAACGCAGAAAAAATTACTGGATGCTATCCAAAAGACAGGAAAGCCGATCGTAATGGTACTTTTTACCGGAAGACCTTTGGCATTACAATCCGAGGAAAAGCAGGTGAATGCGATCTTGAACGTATGGTTCGGTGGTACGGAAGCAGGAGCGGCTATTGCCGATGTCTTGACCGGAAAGGTTTCTCCGACGGGGAAGTTAACCATGTCTTTTCCTCGTGTAACAGGCCAATGTCCGATCTATTACAATCATAAGATGACAGGACGTCCTATGTCTCCCGATGCTTGGTACACTCGTTATGTCTCCAATTATATAGATGTGTTGAATGAGCCTCTTTATCCATTTGGTTACGGTTTGAGTTATACGACTTATACGTATGGAGATGTATCTTTGAATACGAATTCTATGGATGCAAATGGAAAAATTCAAGCATCCGTGATTGTTACCAATACCGGGGCTCAGGATGGAGAGGAAATCGTACAGCTTTATTTACGTGATATCGTACGCAGCATAACCCCTCCGGTCCAAGAATTGAAAGGATTCAAGCGAGTTGCGTTAAAAGCGGGAGAAAGCAAGAAAGTAACCTTTGATATTGATGTGGATATGTTGAAATTCTACGATTCAACCTTAGATTATGTCGCTGAGCCGGGTGAGTTTCAGGTAATGATCGGTGGAAATAGTAAAGAGGTGAAAACAGCTTCGTTTACATTAAAATAATCCTAATCGTAAGGAATCAGTTATGGGGCTTTGCTAAATTCGAAATTATATGTATCTTTGCCAAAAGAAATATTACAAAACCATGGGGATGACCGGTTTTGACAGCGGGTAGAAGTGGTTTGTAAGCATGTAGTGCGTGGTTGGCTTGCACTTAAATCTCAGACAACGAACAATTAACTGGCGAAAATAATTACGCTCTCGCTGCTTAATCGAAGTATAGTAGATTCAAGCTTAATCCCTGCAAAAGTTGCGGGGACGTGACATCACCCGGATGCTGTGGCTCCGAAGCGTTCCGATCAGGTGGTGCAGCAATATCGGAGATAGTTTGAGATAAGCCTCGGGTCTCAGGCGAAACTTTAGAGGATAAGGGATGAGTGGGTGGCTTCGGTCTTGCTCTTCCCCGACAATGAAGGCGAAGATAAACATGTAGAAAGCAAATTAATTCCTCGTTTGGACGAGAGTTCGAATCTCTCCATCTCCACAATAGTCTTGGTAATCTGCTGATTGTCAAGGATGTTTTTGTTACTACACGTAAAAATACACGTAAAAGGCGTTTTTTTTATAGGATTTTTGATGTCTTAATTCTCCATCGTGACAAATATAACGTTTTTCCTTATCAACTCCCAATTATGCCTAATAACATATTTTATGGATACGGTGTGGCTGCCATGTATATTATTCCGTATATTTGCGGGACAGGTGCGTAACTCGTAAAGTTACGAAAATATGTTTTCAGATATTTTTGAGCTCAAATCCATTCGTGAGCAAAAGTACAGACTCTCTGAACGTGAATCGGAGATCGCTAAACCTGTGTTGACCGACTTGGGTATGATCGATACCCTATATGAGTGGTTCAAGGAGATAGCCCTCGGAGGGAAGCCAATCCCTAAAGGGAATGTACCACAAAGGAAAAAATTCATATTCATAATATTATATCTTTATTCCCCTATGACCTTGGCTGGCGGTAAGATGAAGGCTGGGTTGAGGGAAAAACTAGGGAACGTGCTAGGGATTAAGGAGAAGACGGTCGTTTCCAACAATATCAATGGCATAGTTTTTTCTTATCAATTGTATAAGTACTTTAGGCAAGATATAGAGCGTATTTTCTCTGAGATATCGGTTCGGCTGGGTAAGACCAAATAAATTTTGTGGTTTTTTAGGGGTAATTCGTGACATTCTACCTGTTGTCACGAATCGCCCTTTCTTTATTTATGACCATAAATACCGATGACATAACTTTGGTCTTGATCTTTATTCAAGGCAAAGATATGAAATTGACAATCAAGCAAGAGAAGTTCTGTAATTATTACTTGGAATCAGGCAATGCTTCCGAGGCGTACAGGCGTGCTTATTCTTGCGAGAATATGAGACCAGAGACTATTAATATAAGAGCTTGCGAGCTTCTAGCCAACGGTAAGATAGCGGTAAGGGTAAAAGAGTTGCAAGCTGATTTACAAAGAAGATCGGATATAACCAAAGACGAGGCTATTGATATCCTTAAGAATATAGCACGGGCCAATGTCGTGGATATGTTGCAAATCAAGAGGGGGAAGAACTATGTGATCTTCTTGATAAAAGATTTGTCTAAACTGCCTTTGTCTTTCCAATTAGCTATCCAATCGGTCAAAAGTACGGATAAGGGCTTTGAGGTAAAGATGTATTCCAAGATAGACGCTTTGGATCGCCTTTCGAAGATGATGGGATGGGATGCGCCTGTCAAATCGGAGGTCAATATAGATGGCGAGGATAAATCCATAACTATTCAGGTTATTGACAAGAGGGAGGACGTTATCAATGGTGATACAGACGACTAGGATATATACGGAGGTACAAGGCGCTTTGGATAGCGGTTATAAGATCATATCTGCCCAAGGATCTTCAAGGAGCAGTAAGACTTATAACATATTGATATTCCTTATAGCGTATATCCTTCATAACCCTAAGCTGTCTCTATCTATCGTGAGGAAGACATTACCGGCGCTGAAGGGATCTGTCTTCCGGGATTTCAAGGAAATCATGATTGATAAGTTCCGTATATGGGATAATAGGTGCATGAACAAGTCGGAGATGGTTTACTCGTTCCCAAATGGATCATTCGTGGAGTTCTTTTCCACGGATGATGAACAGAAGATAAGAGGAAGGAAACGTGATATACTTTATTGTAACGAGGGAAATGAGATATCTTATCTTGAGTGGCAGCAACTGGTGATGCGTACCACTCTTTTCTCTGTCATTGATTATAACCCGTCGTTCAGTGACGAGCACTGGATTTGCGATCTAAACAATGACCCTAGGACGTATCATTTTATATCCACTTATAAGGACAATCCTTTTTTAGAGCAAACAATCATCGATGAGATAGAGTCATTGAAGAATAAGAATAAGGTGCTTTGGGCGGTTTATGGGTTAGGGCAGCGGGCGATGGCCGAAGGGTTGGTGTTCCCTGATTTCGAGATCGTGGACGAGTTCCCGTCCTATGCCAAGCATGTGGCGTTAGGGCTTGACTTTGGATATAGCTATGACCCTACCGCTATAGTTAGATGCGGATTGGTTGATGATAGGTTATATCTTGAGGAGAAATGTTACCGTACCCATATGTTAACCAAGGAGATTATTAAGGTATTGAAAGACCTTGGCTTGGTGGTTTACGCTGACAGCGCCGATCCAAGGCTTATACAAGAAATATCAAATGCGGGGATAATCATATACCCTGCGGACAAGTACAAGGGATCTGTTATGGGAGGTATTATCAAGATGATGGAGTATAAGATTTGTGTCACCAAGAGATCTTTAAACTTGATAAAAGAGCTTAGGAACTATGTATACGCCCAAAACAAGGACGGTAAATTTATCAATGAGCCTATTGACGGGTATAACCATCTTATCGACGGGGCACGTTATTGGACGATAGGCAAGCTTCTAGGAAAAGTATTAACAACAAGACTGTACTCGAAGGAGGAGTTAGGATTTTAACATGAATTACATAGACGCTATATTTCAGGTTTTCCAAAACAAGATATTGAACTCGTTGGGAGTGGAGAGGGACTTTGTCAGCCTTATCAAGGATAGGGATATAAGCCGGGCCATGTCAATGATGCAATGCCGGGACAGGGATGTTTCCCAAGCGATCTTGGAGTATAACCCGGAATCCCATGAGGTTAATAAACGTCCTAATAAGCACAGGAAAAATCAAGAACCGTATATTACGGAGAAATTGCCAAGAGGAAGGCAAGCGTATATAAATGAGGTCGAGTTGTTTTTTCTCCTCGGGCAGCCTATCTTGTGGAAAGCTGTATCGGATGATACGGATAAGGCTTTCAGGGCATTCGGTGATTTTCTCCGTGATACTCGATTCAACACGACAATCCGGGAGGCCAAGCGTTTGGCTGGGGCGGAGACGGAGAGCGCTAAGGTTTATCATATATACAGGGAAAATGGTATGCCCCAAGTAAAGGTTAAGGTTATATCCAAATCAAAAGGATATACATTGCGGCCTTTATTTGATCAATGGGATAACATGATAGCTTTTGGTTATGGATATACGTTGCTTGAGGGCGATAAGTCCGTAGAGCATTTTGATATAGAGACCCCGGAATACATCTATAGATGCAAGAGAGCGGATATCGGATGGGATGTTACGCCATTGCTTAATCCTTCGGGTAAAATAAATGTTATCTACTATCGTCAAAACAAGGCATGGTATGGGGTGCAAAAGCGTATAGACAGAGAGGAAGCGGTTGATAGCAAGGCGGCGGATTCCAATAATTATTTCTCCGATCCAAAATTGAAATTAACCGCTGATGTCATTCAGAGCATAGTAGGGGGAGGATCTAATATGGTAGGAGAGGTTATCACCATGTCCGATAAGGACAAAAGCGCTGCCGAGTATCTCGTTCCGCCCGATTATTCCACGATGAAAGAGGCGGAGAAAAAAGACCTGTCATCAAGCATACTATTCGATACGTTCACCCCGGATTTCAGTTACGAGAACATGAAGGGGCTTGGGACATTATCCGGGGAGGCATTGAAAAGGGCCTTGGCTCTTGGATACATGAAAAGGGATAACTTGAAAGAGATATATGATATATTAATAGACCGTGAGAAGAATCTTATATTGGCTATCATGATGAACGTAACTCATATCGGCATGAGAGAGGAGTTAAGCAGGCTCGACCTGCAACATGAGTTCTCCGAGCCTTTCGCCGAGGATAAGGATAAGAGTATAGATATGATAGCGAAACTCTATGATTCAGGATTGGTGTCCCTTCAAACGGCGGTAGATATGCTGTCCTTGACTGATAAGCCGGAGGAGGAGATTCGACGGATATTAGAGGAGAAGCGGGAAAAGACGCAAGATAATAGAAAAGAGAAGATTGAAAATTCCAAAAGCCCGGATGATTTCGATCGAAATTAAAGGTCTTACGGAATTATTTAAATAAAAAATACTGTTAAATGGTATATAAAGGCATATTTATTCACAAAATTGAATTTTAAATATTATGGTAAAGGATGTAATGTTCCGAAAGGAAGGAGATAAGTATATATCGGATTCTATATCGCTCGAATCAAGCGATATAGTTCTACATGTAGAACTTAAAGATAATGGTAATATTGTCTTAGAGAGAAGTATTACTGGTGATAATTGGGTAGTTGCAGCTTATCTAGCTCGAAATGTCAAGCTGTATGAGAATGGGGTAGTAGGTAAATCTGGACAGATAGTAAGGATCGTGTCGACAATAGAAATCTCTAAAATATCGATACTGCAATGATAGCTCTAAACGACATCAATTTATCCAAGATCGATCTCTCGGGCATAGACTTGCGAGGGATAAAGCTGGGGCTTGGAGGGCGTGGCGGTTCCGGCGATGATTCCCAGCGCCCTTGGCTCTTCCCTGACCAAGCATGGACAGTGACCGGCAAGACCAACGAGGATAGTAATCGTGATATTATCGCCAATGTTACAGGCAATGGTAATGATCTTAAGCTGACCAATTTTGGGTTTGCAGAAGGGAGTGGGTATGGATTGTATGGTGAGAATTATAATGATGATAGATGGATTAAATCTACTGATAGGGCAGATATAACTTGGATGAGTTATTCTGTAAATGTGACTTCAGTTAAGATTGCGGTTACACAGTTATATTATCAATCCCGTAGTGAACAACCATCTTTTACAGTTTCTTCTTATAAGATAAAAGTTTATGGACTGAAAGATGGTCAAACTCTATCATATAGACAAGCAACTCCTGAAGGAGTACAGATGTACAAAATATCAGAAGATGGAATTTATACATTACCGTCTTTTTTATTTAAAGCAAATGGGGATTGGTATGGGTTTATATTAAATAAAATACAAGAATCCTGTGACATCACCATCGAGCAAATCCCCGAATACGAAGGCTATCTGATTACTGATGGGGTGGATGATAAGGTTGTTTCGTCGGATTTTGTAATGGATAAGGAATTTACGATTGTTGGTGAGTGGAAGCTGGTGTCTGACGAGATGGGGTCTGCGGGTATCATAAAACCTTCTTCTTTATTTGTGTTTAACAAAGATAATGGATTGATAATATACATAAATAACACAAGTAAAGGACAAGTTTTAAATACTAAATCTTTAAAGGCTATTTGCTCAGATGGACGTGTATATTATGATGATTGGTCTGAAATGCTAGTTAGTGAAGAACAACCTATCGCAAGTAGTAATAAGTACTTAATGATTGGTAGTAATGGAAACCACTTTACTAAAATCGCCTTAAAGAATTTAGCCATTTACAACCATATCCTATCCAAAGACAACTGTATCAAAGCATATGATTATTTACAAACATTAAAAGCAAAATGATATGAGGTACGCTATAGTGGATTTATTATGGGCTAAATCTCACGGAATCGAGATATTGCCCGAAATGAGAACGAGTGTGGATCAAAGCAAGGTAGTCTTGCATGAGGAGTATCTATCTCCCTTTGCCGAGGAGGACTTCCCTCGCTATAATTTCGACGACCCGTCTTTCATAGAGCTATTGAATAGCGACGAATGGACTTATCCGGAAGAAGAACAACCCGTAATCAATAGGCAACTCAGCAGATTGTTGGAATTGGACGAACTGGACAAGGAGGCTACCGAGGAGATAAACACGTATAACCTTACCCCGTCGGAAGCCTTACAGGTCAAGGATCGATACCCGGAATGGAAGACCGGGATAAATGTCAAAGCCGGTGAGCGATACCGGGTCGAGGACATCCTGTGGGAATGTATCAAAGACCATCTCACGCAAGAGAACTGGAAGCCTAGCACAGCCACCCTAAGCCTGTGGAAAAGAGTAGACGCGGAAGGACACGCCGGCACTATGGAAGATCCTATTCCATATACACAAAATATGGCGCTTGAATTCAACAAGTACTACACGCAGGATGGCGTATTGTATCTCTGCATACAAGCTATGACACCCGGACCGTTCGATTTAAAGGATGTACCGGCGCATGCGCAGCCTATCAAGCAATAGGCACGAATGGTTTAATATTATTGTTTTTGTGACAATCGGTCTATTGTCATGTATATAGCCTGTTTTTATTTTATTACAAGCTTATGTATCAATACTTTTATGCGAAAAATAAAAGTGATAGCATGAAAGAGAAGATTTTCCAGCAGTTAAAACAGAAGTACTCAAATCTTGGGTTAACGGAGGATGTTTTGAGGTCCGTGGCAGAATCATTGGGGTCCACTGGCCTGATTACGGACGATAATCTTGAAACTGCGGTAGCAGGGCAAGAATCAATGTTGAAATCTTACCAGAGTTCCTTGGATAAGGTGCGAACCGAATGCGCAAATTACAAGAAGGAATTAGAGGAGTTGAGAGGCAAGGGGGGCGGCCAGCAACAGCAACCAGATAAAAACGAGGAGCCGGATTGGTTCAAGAAGTATCGTGAGGAGCAGGACGAGAAAATCCGGCTCTTGACCTCCGAGAATGATAAAGCTAAGGAGGAGAAAGCACGTGCTGAAAGACACAATCTGATCCTTGACAAGGCCAAGAGCCTTAAGATCTCAAAGGAACGGATAGAGGAGGGCTTCGCTATAACGGACGATATGGACGATAATGCGATTGATACTTATCTGTCCAAGGTGAGACAAAATGAGGTCGCAAAGGGATTAGAGGAAAAAGGTTCGGCGTTCTCTGTCTCTACGTCCAAGGAAAAGAGCAAGGAGCTCGCTAAGGATTGGGCCAAATCATTGCCGGACGCTAATTAAAGTAAAAGATTATGGGTATCGAATTTAACAAAACAAAGATTAAAGGATCGTTCCCCGTCTTTTGGCGCGGGGAATGCGCAGTCCTTCCCGGAGATTTCAAATTAACCACTGAGTTGGCGGAAGGGACAATCGTGCGAAAGGGCACTCCTATCAAGCTGGACTTTGATCGCATGGAGTGCAAGATCTGTAAGGCCGTTAAGGTATTAGCCGGAGGAACGACCACTAAGCCACGTATAGGGAAAGATAGCTTTGTCGCCAAGGGAGATTCTATTGGTGGGCAGAACGTGAGTTCCGTAGATTCAAGCAACTCTGATTATGACGTGGTTACATTGGCTGACGCTGTAGAGTCTGCTACAGAAGGGGCGATTCTTGCCGTGGGAACGGATGAGCCTGACGCTGTGGTTGAGACAACGTTTGTCTATACGAAGAATATGTCTTTCCAGACGGTATCGGCGGGATATGAGGTCCTTATCCTTAAGGATGTGGCTTATCCAGTCCCTTCCTCATGGTTGACGGGATTCAGCATGAAGAATAATCCCACTATTAAGTATATTAGACAGTAAGGAGGTGAACGATGGATGTTTATAGTTCTATTTTTGGCGAACTGACGAAAGAGGTTCAGATTCGTATTGACGCTGCCACGGAGCTTCGCAAGCGCTTGTTTGACCAGAATATCTACGAGCGTTATCTTGATTGGGATGTCCCGACTATCGGCCTTAATTTTGAGGAGCTGATCGGGCAATATAACTTGAGCGTTGCGGCGGCTACCCTTGATTCCAAGGGAAAGGAACCGATCTTGGGTACGGAGGGGCTTGAGACCTTGAAGCAAAAGGTCCTTACCCACCAGATGAGTTACTCAATGCCGATCGAGGAGTATCGCAAGGTCTTGCAGATCCTAGACTCTAGGATGTTGACGGATGACCAGAAGACACAGCAGCTCATTAATCTGATGTGGAATAACGTGTCTACCGTTGTCAAATCCGTACAATCTAAGCTGGATATTATTTTCTTGGGTGCCTTGTCTAACAAGGGGGTATTTACATTTAATGCCAATAATAACCCTGAAGGAGGGGTACGTGGTATTATTGATTACAAGATGCCGCCCGAGAATATCGCTAGCGTTACTCTTGACTGGACGGATACCAATAAGGCCAACGTCGATCCTTTCGAGGATATCCAAGGTGTCGTGGATGCGGCCCAAGACAAGGTGACGTTTGATAAGATATTGATGTCTCCGGCCAGATTGTCTTATTTGCTTAAGAACAAGAAGATGAAGCAGGTCATTTTTGGGACCGACAAATCCGGCACTCCTCTTTTGATGTCCGGTTTGAATGAGTTCCTACGCTCTAATGACCTTCCTGTCATAGAGACAGTGAGACGTATCACCCGTATCCAAGACAACGGCAAGCTATCCGAGTACAAGCCTTGGAACGACAAGAATATCGTCTTTGTCCCGGCAGGTAAATTAGGTGTCATCAAGAACGCTTACGCCGATAATGAGTTGAGACAGGAACCGGGCGTTACTTACTCTAATTATGGCCGGATTCGTATCTCTCAATGGGGCAAGGGCGAGACGGACAATTCCAATGGCGTAGAGTTTACCAAGGCTCAATCGCTATCCTTGCCGGTCCTTACCGAGATTAATGGCATTTACTCATTGACGGTGGAGGCATGACGATAAGAGACTACATAGGGCAGAAATTCTCGGCTTATGGAGATCTATCCGAGGCGGATATGCTGGATTTCAGCATCAAATCGGGGCTATCCCCGGACGATGAGATGTCTAGTGAATCCATAGGCAAGGTAGAGACAGGGATGATAGAGATCATCCCGTCGCTGCTATTGCGCCCTGATAGCGTCAATGAGAGCGGCTTCTCTGTCTCTTGGGACAAGGACGGCCTCCGTCGGTATTATTTGTTCCTGTGCGAACGGAACGGTGTTAGCCCGGATGTGTCTTTAGGTCTTGGGGTAGTCTCATCTTATATGGATTATTGATATGTATTACGCTCCTCACATATTAGAACGAAAGGTTGTCAAGGAATATGATCACGATGACAATGGCAATCCTGTTCCCGGGACTGGTGGTGAGTTATGGGAGAGACTGGGACGATGTAAATGCTATGATAAGAGCGCCGATCGGGTATATACGGTAAATGGCGTAGCCTTTGATTACAAATATCGTGTCGTGACAGATAAGATCAAGATTGATGCCGGGGATATCGTGAGAGTATTGAATCAAGATGGGAGTATTCGCGGTAGTGGCGTTGTTATCAACCCGATGCTCACGGATTATCTAAATTACGGGCAAATATGGCTGGAATAATAAAGTTAAGTTATGATTTGTCCGATGTGGATGATTTCATCTTGGAGGCCTATCGTGAGGTGTTCGCCTTTCTAGCCCAACTAGGGCAATCCGCTTATGAGACCGCCGTTCAAGAAGGTAAATATAACAATATTACCGGAAACTTGAGGAGTTCATTGGGATATGTCATATCAATGGACGGTAAGATCGTAAAGGAAGGCGGGTTTAAGAGGATAGATGGACGTGGAGAAAATTATGAGAAGGTTTTTTTCACGACCAGATCCCAAAAGACGGTCCAGTTCTGGGCTAAAGGAAAGTCCGGGGATGGAAGCGAGGGGAGCAGGCAAGGGCTTAGTTACGCTAGGGATCTGGCTTCTAAGCATACAAAGGGAGTGACATTGGTTGTCGTAGCGGGAATGGATTACGCTAGCTATGTGAATGATATCCATAAGCTAAACGTGATAGATACTGCCGAGGCTAAAGTAATAGCTATGTTACAATGATAGTAAGCACGGACATACAGACAATCTTATATAAGAAAGCCTTGGAACTTGGTGTTACCGGGGTGTACAAGGAGGATGATACGCCTACAGGTAAGCTTGAGGAGGAGAGGGTTACCGTACACTCGAATTCCTCGGAGCCGGGAATTACATGGAAGGTGGGATTCGTTCATGTCAATATAGCCGTCCCTGATCTGGACGAGAAAGGAACGCCTGATTTGGACAGGATGAATAAGCTGGAACGTATGTCCATGGAGGTGTTCAAGGACACCTCGGTGTTTGATGGCACTCCTTATACCTACGAGGTAGACACTACTAGAATTGAGGTTAACAGGGATCTTAAATGTCACTACGTTAATGTGAGAGTATTATTTAAAGTTTTAAATGTAATAGTATTGTAATATGGGAAGAACAATTTCTGCTATAGGCGTAAAAAGGATACTTTATGGGGAGCCTCTGGTTGCTGCACCCACATACGAGAACTTGGAGACGTTATTTACGGCTTTCAAGGATGTTCAAATCGTCCATCAAGGGACTTATGAATATACCGAGGAGGACGGTACGTTAACAGAATTCAAGGATGAGTTGACCGGCCAGACATATCGGTCATCGTTTGAGGCAGGATCACAGAGCTTGAATTGGGTGATCGGGGCATATGACTTCGCTACCAAGGCCGAGCTTATGGGCGGTAAACCCTTGGATACGGATAAGGGATGGGAACGTGGCAACGCCGGCGAGCAACGATATAAATGTATCGTCGCTATTACCAATGATGACGTGGCTATCATTTTCCCTAAGGCGAATCTTGTGGGTCGTGGGGCTTCCACGGATGGGGCTGTTGGTTTGTCGATGTCCGCCACCCCACTGAAATCATCCACGACAATAGCTTCAGAGTATTGGTTTGACGTGGAAGGAAAATCCTTGAAGGGTTGAATGTAATATGTCTTATAGGCACGGGGACGGCGGTATTTTCCGTTCGTCCCCTTTTTGTTTAATTCTAATTTTTTTACGTGACATGAACAAGGGTGCTAGTTTAGTGGCTGACGCTGTCCTAGGTGAGGATTTCAAGGTCGTGGTCCTAGGGGGGAAGGCGTATAAGGTAAGTCCTCCTACAATAGCGACGATTTGCAAAGGTATACAATACCTATCTCTTATTGATAAGACAACATCGGGCAAGGAGGATCTTGAAAAGGTGAGGAACGAACTGGAAAATATACTAAAGGGTTTGTCAGTGTTTGTTTTGGGGAGCGCCGATAGATATGAGGAGATCGAGGGGGCGACCCTTCATGAGCTAAGGGAGGCGTTGGAGACTGTCGTTAAATTCATATCCGCAGAGGATTTTTTCGTCTGTGCCGCCTTAGCCGAGAGCGTGGCAAGAATGGCGGCGACACCAAAGTGACAGGTAATGAGACCATGCTAGGGCAAGTGGCCACATTCATGGAATCGTTAAGATTGTCTTATGAGGACGTGGTTTATAAAATACCTTATCGAAACCTTCTGATCATGCAGAAGGATATATTGCATAGCGTTACCGGTGATTTGATCGTGGAGAGAACCGGGCGTGATTTGTTGAACCGAAAGGGAAAGGAGGGTGATTAATGGCAAAACTAAATTTCGAGGTCGATGCCGATCTACAGAAACTTATAAATCTTCGAAAGGAGGTGGAGGAGTTGAAATCCGCCTTGAAGGATTTCGATGTATCTACAGATACCAAGGGATTTGACGATTTAAACCGGAAATACGAGGAGGCGACACGGAAACTAAAGGACTATGAGCAGCAGATGCAGAATTATCAAAGGGTAATAGAGCAGCTTAAGGTCTCTAATGGTATTATTGATGGGGCTCGTCAGATAACAGAAGAATTGAATAACGCTACCGATGTGTTTGTCGAGCAACAACTAAAGGTTAAAGGCCTAAGTGACGAGATCAAAAAACTCAATAAGTCTTACTTGTCTCTCTCGGATGCGGATAAAAATTCCCAGAAGGGATCTAATATATTAACCGACCTGAAGGAGAAGACCCGGCAGCACGCTTTAGAGAACGAGGCCCTGAAGAGGCTAAGGAAGGAATATTCGGACAATATCAAGATCGAGGGAGCCGCCTCGGATTCCCTCGTAGCGTTGAGAAAGCAATTGTCGTTGCTTAATGCCGAGTATGACCGCCTTTCCGCTACGGATAGGAAAGCGACCGTAGGGACTAACCTGCAAAAACAGATACAGGCCTTGAATACGGAGATTAGTTCGGCGGAGCAAGCTACCGGACGATATCAACGGAACGTCGGCAATTACGCCAGTAGTTGGAACGGATTGAGCGTGTCGGTTCAACAGGTCGCAAGGGAGTTGCCTTCCCTTGCTGTTGGCTGGAATACATTCTTTTTGGCTATATCCAATAACTTGCCGATGCTTGCCGATGAGCTGAAGAAAGCCGCTGCGGAGTATAAGGCGTTCAAGATGGCTGTAGCGGCAGGAAATAATGACGTGGCAAAAGTGGCTCCTGTCTGGAAGCAGTTGATAACATCTATTTTCAGCTGGCAAACGGCCTTGGTTGCGGCGATAACGCTTTTATCTGTCTATGGGAAGGATATTATCGAATGGACGAAGAGTCTTCTAAGAGGAGGTAAGGCATTGTCTTATTTAACGGATCAGCAAAAGAGATTAAATGAAGCTCAGAAAGAATCCATAGATGGAATATTTAAGGAATCTACACAGTTAAAAATCTTGTATACTATTGCTACGGACTCAGCTAGATCATATGAGGCTAGAGTAAAAGCGGCAAAAAAGATGCAAGAGCTTTATCCGGAATATCTTGGATATCTTTCCAAAGAGGCAATATTGTTAGGTAAAGTAGGAGATAGCTATGAGGCTCTGGTTAAATCAATGAAGAACAAGGCGATATCTACGGCTTACCAAAAAGAGCTAGAGGAAGGTGCTAAATTGTATAATGAGGAGATCGCCAAGCAATTAAGATATCAGAAAGAAATAAACAAGTTATTGGCTTTGATGCCAAAAGAAAATACATCAGAGTTCACAAAATACCTTGAAGATCCTAACAATAAATATGGACAAGTTAAATATTGGCGCTCCTTATTAAAGGAAAGTAAGTCTGTTTCAGAGCAATTAGAGCAATCCAATACACAGCTTTTACAACAAATAAGCAAGCTTAATGAGCCGGTTGAGACGCATGTGGATCTTTTGCTCACAGATATACAAGCTTATCAAGATTTTATTAAGGAGCAGGATGAATTGAATAAGAAGTTGTCTCTTTCCGCTATAACCCAAGATGAGTATAACAGACGTTTAAATGAGGCAAAAGGCCAGTTGATAGATGCTGCTGATGCGGCGAATATAGGAGGTTCTGCCTTAGAGAAGCTTAGAGACGAGTATATTGCGTTTAATAAAGCTTCGATAAATAAAGAACAAGTAGAAAAACAAAAGAAAGAGGCTGAAAAACAAAAAGAAATACAAGAGCGTGTTAATCAGCAATTACTTGATCTTCAAAATAAGAACCAGCAATCTAGGATAAATCTTATGGAAGAAGGCTCCGATAAGCGCATCGCCCAAATAGAATATGATTACGATCGTGAAATAGAGGCTATCCGTAAGAGGGAGAAAGAGTGGCGTGAGGCGCAAGGGGGAAAACTCACGCAAGAACAAACGGTTGAAATAAAAACAGCCATTACGCAGGCTCAGGCTACCCGTATGCGGTCCACGCAAGAAGTAGAGAACGAACAGATCGAGGCTCAACGTAAAGCCATGAATGATTATCTTAAGGAATATGGCACTTATCAAGACAAAAAAATGGCACTCGCCGCCGAATACGGGCAAAAAATAGCGTTTGCCGAGACCGAGGGGGAGAAATTGATACTCGGGAAGGAATGGGATAAGCAGCTTTCCGACCTTGAGATAAAAAGTGGCAATACCGCCAATGCCATAATCGCTCTTTTTGGAGACATGAAGGACAAGACTCTAAAGGAGTTGATAGAGATATCCATCAAAGGAAAGGAGGCCTTGGAGTTTCTTAAGTCCGGAGAATGGGATGAATCAAAAGGCAAGGGATTAGGCATAACGCAGGAACAATTCGATCTTTGGTCTGATATGCCGGAAATAATGGATAGGGCAGGGAAAAGCGTTGAGAGCACCAACGAGAAGGTTGATGAGTTGCGACCCGCTTTTGACAAGGTGACAGAAGGAGTGAGGCGATTCTTTGCCGCTGGTGACGACCCCAAAAAACTGACGGAATCATTACAGCTCATTAATGAGGGTGTAAATGAAGTTATGACCTCTGTTCAATTCTTGTCAAATACCTTTGGAAAACTTGGTGATTCGTTCGGAGGTGCTTTTAATGACATAGCGGAAGGTTTAAATATAGCAATGGACGCTGTAAATTCCGCTATGCAGGGTGCGCAAGCGGGTGCGATGTTTGGCCCTATAGGGGCATCCGCTGGTGCTGCTATTGGGGTAGTGACCTCTCTAGCGTCCTCTATCGCTAAGATCCATGACAAAAAGAGCGAGAAACGTATACAGAGATTACAAGACCAGATCGATGTGTTAGATGCCTCGTATGAGAAACTAGGCCGTTCCATAGAAAAGGCTTATTCTACAAGTGCGGCAAAACTGATCAACCAACAAGACGAGCTCCTTAAACAACAGAAGTTGATGATTCAGCAACAAATCCTAGAGGAAAAGGATAAGAAAAAAACGGATGAAGAGCGTATAAAAGAATGGGAGAAACAATTGGATGATATAAATCTCAAACTTGAAGACAATAAAGAAAAAGCGATAGAGGCTATAACAGGAACTGATGTCATGTCCGCTATTGACGAGTTCGCCCAAGCGTATTCGGAGGCATGGGCTACAGGAACTGATGCGGCAGAGGCTTCGACTAAGATTGTCCAAAATTTGATCAAGACGGCTATCATTGGATTCTTGAAGGATAAATTATCCCCTTCCGTAGAGGAATTCATGAAGAAACTGGCCGATTATATGTCCGATGGCATCATTTCGCCTTGGGAAGAAGCGGAGTTGAACAAGTTGAAGGAAAAGATGGACGCTGAGGCCCAGAAGGTCTTCGACACGTCAAGCAAGTATTTCCAAGAGGATAAGAATGATAAATATGAGCAGACCGCTACATCCGGAGGTTTCGAGAAGATGTCTCAAGATAGCGCCGATGAGTTAAATGGCCGTTTCACCGCCCTGCAAATGACAGGGGAGGAGATACTGTTGTTCTTGCAAGGCTCCGAGCAATTCTTGAGCCTCTTGTATATAAAGGCCAGTATGGACGTGATATCTGTAAAGATAGCCTCGTTGTATGACGTGGCGGATGAGACTAGGACGATGATCGCCAGTATATATATAGAGTTACAGCAGATCAATGATAATACCGCCAATACCGTGATACAATTGAAAAAAGCGGTGGATAAATTGACTAGTATAGAGACTAACACTAAAAACATGTAGTATGAATGTTGGAGATATAACGAGAGGGGCTATTTCGTTAGGGGCTTGCAGTGAATCAGGCAAGGCCACTGACTGGAAGAGCCTATGTTGGCTGTTTTTTTCCCCGCAAGGGCGGGAGTTTTGCGAGGAGAATAATTATCCTTCGTTGAATTTATTTAGAGGTATGGCTAAAAACATAGCTCCCTACGGGATATACGTGGATCGTGATCTAATTGAGCTTCACAATAAAACAAACGTAGGTGTGATAGGTAATACCGTGGCGTATTTGAGTTATGACGATAACACGAGGGTGCATAAGGTGATCTTGATGCACGGGGGCAAGGCCAAGATAGAGGCCGGGAACTACTCCGTGATATTGCTTGTCAATATCGGGGGATGCGAGGTGGAGATTATTAACGACGGAACGGCAAGGATATTATGTTAGGGGATCTATATATTAACGGGAATGACGCATGGGGCACGTATCGTGTCGCCATGGGAGAGGGTTTTATCCAGACCTTGCTAACCCCAGCGGGAAACAAGGATTTCATAGAGAACGAGAGCCGGTTAGAAAACGGGAAGAGGGTCGTGTTCAATAATCCCAAGGTGGCTAGCCGGGATCTTACCCTTACGTTCAACATACACGGGGATACGCAAGAGGAATATATGCTGAATTATAAGGCGTTCTTGGCTGTCCTTCAACAAGGCAAGGTCGTATTGCGTGTTCCGGATCTTGATATGACATTTACCCTTGTCCATAAGAGATCATCAAGCTTCGCCTTGGATCGGAACAGGTTGAATAGTAGGCTATCCGTTAAGTTCGAGGAACCTGACCCAACGTCAAGGGGATAAGTGAAGAGCCGTCCGGCCCTTATTGGCTAGACGGCTCTTCGTCCTATTGCGCTAAAAGATGCGTATTTAAAGATCGGAGGTCGAATCTTCCCGGCTTTGACCTCCCGTTGTTGTATACCGACACGGTCATATGTGGCTTGGGCTTGGTGCCGCTAAATCCGCAAGCCCTCTCCAGCTCGTCGATAAGCCTCTCCATTTTCAAGGATTGCCGGTTGAATCGCTCCATCGCCTTCTTGTCCCTTTGGGACGTTAAAAGCATTTCGTTTAGTATCGTGTTTATGTCTTTCATATTCAATCAATCATTTAATAGTTCACAGGTATCATAGTTAAGGTTTTGGGGTCATTCATCCTAATCTGGATAATAGATGATTGTTTATATCCGGAGTTATATTTTGAGTGATGAAATTGTACGCCTTGCTTACGTCTTTCTTGAAATTAGGATCAGAGTCATATTCCTTGACAAGATCTTTCACGTTGTTGGAAAGGGTGGAATGTTGTCTCATGTGTAGGATGTTCGCTATCTTATCACGTAATCCGCTTTTCATTTTCTTGCCCGCCAACTTTTTGGGGCAATACAACAAGATTATCACAAACAGGAACTTCTTGCGATCATTCACGGTCATTTTGGACTTGCAATAAATGGATTGGAAAGCCTCGTACATTGCGTCTATCTTAGACATGTCCGTATATAAAGGCTCGCTGAATACATCTTCCTTTCTCTCAAGTTCGTCCATGTTGTTATATATGCGTGACAATTCCTTCACCCCGGACACGATGGTACTCTTTAGGTCAAAAAGACCGTGGATGAACTCCCGTCCTCTTTCCGTCCATACGGTTTGCATCGCCGTTCCGGGCGTTCCGTCACGCTGGACGTATGGATATGTCCTTGTTCTCGTGTAGTCCTCGTCTTGATACTTGTGTGTCAATAGCCATTGACCACCTTGCTTGTATTGTACGCCCATCTCTCTCAGCTTTTGGTTCAATGTGACGGCGCTCATTCCTAACTCCTTGGCGATCTGGTTGGTGTTATACGTGCTGGTGCTTTGCAATACCTTCTCGTAGTAATTGACCTTTGGGGCAGCGGCTTGAAGTTCCTTGCTTTGAAGGGCGGTTTGTTGCTCTAGGTTGGCGATCCGCTCCTCACGTCTCCTCAATGCGTCTTGAGCGACTAGAAGAGCACGTGCCATAAGTTCCTCTGGAGTATCTTCCGGTTTGGATATCATGTAGCCTCCGGTTTTCCGGATAGAAGGTAAGACTTCATCACATACCCAATCTTGAAAAGTAATTGCAAATTCTTTATCAGATCGCATTATAACACGATACAGATTTTTCTCATTAATAAAATAGGCTTCTTGAATACGACCAAGAGAATCGGTGACCCCTATTCGATAGTACCCATCTTCTTTTAATCGTTGAAGCGTATTATCAACTCTTAATCCAAGAATTTTGCACACATCCACTAAACAAAACAATGGCTCGATGTCCTCATTCATAGCAATTCTTACTTGTCCGAACTGCTCATTTTGGAAAATTCGAATATTATTCATAACTTTGTGCAGTTATAAAAGTTAATATTATCCTCATTGGTAGCTCGGTCAAGCACTACCTTTGAGGATTTTATTTTGACCGAAGTGGTAGCCGGGGACTTGAACCCCGGTGTATGCCGTCCTACCTGCTTATTACCAGTCTCGCTTGACAAGGTAAAAAGCGAAGGGCAAAGATTGAAGTTGCCTATTGTGACGGTCTGCAACTGGAATCAATGCCCTTAAATATCTTCTTTCGCTACCGTCACATGAGCGATCATTTTCATATCACAAAATTATATATGACAAAATCCGTGGCCTATTTTTTCAAGGCTCGAAACACCACAATGGAGCTATTGTTGTAAAATCCCTCCGGCCGTATTACCGGAGGGGCATCTACTTCCGATCCTCTCCCCGTCGTTCGAGTTATCCCGCAAGCCTGCAAGTCATGTCGCTAATTACGCTCATGAATCTATCGTAGGTCTTTTTATTCCATTCCTTGTGATCCGGCATCCAGTCATTGAATATCTCCATGTAGACCACATCGTGAGACCTGTCCTGTATGGTGACGCATAAACCACCCGTCTCCGGCATAACGCCTACATTTATATGTACCGGTTTCCTTCCGATCATACACTCCAATGCAATCCTTTGCACGTTCTTCAATACCTCTATCGTTTCCATATTTCTTATATCATTAACGTATAGTTATCAATCTCCCGAATAAACCCTGTTACCGTAAAGGCTAGCCATACCGACATGAGTAAGTCTTACATTATGGGATCTTTCCGCAAGTTCCTTAGCAAACGCCGCACGTTTTTCCGCAAGCTGCACCATCGCTTTCGCCGATCCCCAAGCCTGTTTAAGGCACGAGCCGAATGTACGTCCGTATATTTTGCACTCTCTATAGATCTTATGCGCTTCCTTCATGATCTCACTCTTGTTGTATTTCTGTGTAGCCATTGTTCTGTTGTTTTATTTTGATAGCGCAAATGTAAAGCATATAACTTTATTAAACAAGCTATGCGGTTTAAATAATAAAGCGTTTAACTTTATTTAGTGAAGTATATTGATTTAATTATAATAAAGCATATTACTTTTGTGGTATAAACTATTATAGATATGTACAGAATAAAAGAAATCTTAGACGAAAAAGGTATTTCAGCAAAAAACTTAGCTGAAAGAATGGGCGTAACACCTCAATATATAAGTGGTATTATAAGAGAAAAAGGTAGTGCATCTATCAGCGTACTTTCTAATATCGCTAAAGAATTGAATGTACCTTTAGCTTCTCTATTTGACGATTACAAAAGTGCACCAGTAAGCAACTCTTTAAATGTAATTTGTCCTCATTGTGGCAAAGAAGTAAATATAGAACTAACCAAACCAAAAGAAAATGATTGATAGGGCTTTTTATGCTCTAAAAAATTGCATTGCAACTATAAAATAGTTACATTTGCAAAAACATTCAATATGGGAACAAAAGAAAAGTTGGTAGAACGCTTCAAGAAACAACCTAACGATTTTACGTTTGATGAGCTGGAAAGGCTCTTATCCATATTTGGATATGTAAAATCAAGCAAGGGTAAAACGTCTGGGTCAAGAGTGATTTATCGCAATGGCGACAAACGTCCTATTATGTTGCACAAGCCCCATCCCGGAAACATAATAAAAGGGTATGCCATGAAGCAAGTATTGGATGATTTAACAGAAGCAGGATATATAAAGTAAAGGAGGTTATTATGAATACATTGACTTATAAAGGTTATATCGGGTCTGTATCTTTTAGCGAGAAGGACAATGTTTTCTTTGGAAAGATAGAAGGCATTGATGGTCTTGTTAATTTTGAGGGGGAAAGTGTGCGGGAACTTACAACGGCTTTCCACGAGGCTGTAGATGATTATCTGGCGTATTGCGAGGAAGAGGGGATTGAGCCGCATAAGAGCTATTCCGGTTCATTGAACGTTCGTTTATCACCGGAACTTCATAGTAGAGTGGCTGTTCTGGCAAAGCAAGCAGGCGTTTCTATTAACGCTTTCATAAAAAAAGCCGTGGAAAAGCAAGTTGCTGTAATGTTGTGATTTGGATTGAAATGATAATGTAAATGTATTAAAAATGAGCGTTTTATTTTTAATTTTGGCGACGCTGCTACCTTTCTTTCTTTTTACATCTTGTACTAACGAAGATGAAAAGGAAGTGATTGAGTTGAAAAGCATAGGATTGAACGTTAAAACTTTAAAACTAGAGGTTGGAGACACATATCAGTTCGAAGCCATAACGTCCCCGTCAAACTATCCGCAGGATGATTTTGTCTGGACTGTCGTAACAGAAGATAATAAAACAGGCGGTGGGCGTATTGACAGTACTGGATTATTTGTGGCCACTAAATCAGGAACGGTGATTGTAGAAGTAGTCAACCACGGGATAAAAGATAACAGTTCCCGGCTCATATGGGCTAATGCAATGGTTACCATTATTGGCGAAGATGGTGATAAAGAAGACGATGATAAACCAGATGAAGAGGGTCAAACACAGGTATCTAACATATCTTTTGAGGAACAAAACATAAGTCTGAAAAAAGGCGAAAACACTTACATTGATTATACAATACAGCCAAGTTATGCGGATGTCTCCGGAGTTAAATGGTATGTTTCGGACAATTCTGTCGTGTCTATAACGTCCATTTCAAACGGACGAATAGGGATTAATGCACTGAAAGAAGGGAAGGCAGAAGTCTATACGACTGTGAATGGGAAACGGTATGCGTGCCAGATTACGGTGGAGACGATAGCGGTGGAAAGTATAATACTAAATCCTTCTAATATTACTATAAATCAAGGTGAATCGTTTACATTGGATGTTTCTGTATATCCATATAACGCAGATAACTCAGAATTGAAATTTGAATTTTCCGATAAAAGTATTGCCTATTTTGCTAACGAAGAGCAACGAATAATAAATACATCAAATCCGGGAGAATGCACGGTTACTGTGTCTACGAAGGACGGGACGGTGAAAGCGGAATGTATAATAACCGTTTTGGAAATACCTCTTGAAGAAAAAATAACTGCGTCTACACGTTTGAATGGACTTTACAACAATGGTTTTATCACGGGGACTATGTATATTAAATTTCATAATGGTTCAAACAAAAATGTTACGATTAATCGGTTCTATGTATATGATTCTTTTTCAAATCAGATTGTCTATGAAGAAAAAGATTGTGGCAAATTAATGGGGGGAGATGACTGGAGTTCCGCCCTCATGTTCAAGATGGTTTATAAACCTTTGTATGTATGGGAATATGAATGCGAAGGCGAAAGTTATAGATTAAACTATCAATAAACATTTAAAATCAAGAAAATAAAAGAAAAAGTTCCGTACCATACCAGTGGCTCGGGGCTTTTTTTATTTCCTCCTACAACAAAATTACAACAATCCCGCCATTGTTTTTTTTAGGTCCGCTTGATTTTTTGCCATCCCCCTTATATGCGTGAACTTTGAGTTCATGATCGAGATTAAGGACATATCTGGTAGAGTCAAGTTGTCGGTATCGATAGAAACGGGTTCGGTACGTCGGTTTGAGTTGATGAAAGAGGACTATGTGAACCTCGTGTTCTCCTTGTCCGACCCGGTACAACTGGAGATCGGAGACAATATCGATTATGAAGGTAGCGTTTTCTACGTAACTGGCAAGACATACCCGACATTCAACGCATCCACAGGCGGATACGACTATAGCGTGCGATTCGACTCGCATTATTACCGATGGAAGAATCATATCCTATTTTACGATAGGCAAGGTAACAAGGAAGCGTCATGGAGCCTTACACGTGCTCCGGAGGCCCACCTAAGCATTGTCGTATCCAATTTGCGATCTCTGGGATTCAGGTATAACGGCAAGGAGTACCAAGCCGTTGTCGATAGCTCCGTTGACGCTGTCGCCAAGCTCGTGCAATACGACAGCACGAATATCGTGGATGCCCTTACCAAGATTGCCGAGGCGTGGGAGTGCGAGTGGTGGGTAGAGGGTGACAAGATATATATAGGCAGGATAGAGCGTGGCGATCCCGTAGATCTGGAGATAGGTAGGCAGGTAGCGTCCATGCCAAGGAGCCAAAGCCAAGACCTGTTCGCCACACGCCTGTACGCTTTCGGCTCAACGAGAAATATCCCCTCGGGCTATCGCAAGGGGGAATCCGGTACGGTGGTGCAAGGGGTGGTGCAAAAACGCCTCATGCTTCCTAAAGTAACCCCCTATGTGGACGTGGTACAGGGATTGACCGAGGATCAAATAGTGGAGGCGGTCGTTATATTCGACGATATATACCCTCGTAAGATAGGTACGATAACCGAGGTGATACCGAAGGAGGTCACGGAGGAGGGCGAGGACGGGACATCGGAGACATTCACCGTCTATCGGTTCAAGGACTCGGGATTGTCCTTCTCCGAAGAATACGTGCTTCCCGGCAAAGAGCTTCGTGTCGTATTCCAGACGGGGCCGTTGTCAGGCATGGATTTCGCCTTGCGATTCAATCCGGAAGGACTGCCGGAGGATGATCCGGAGGCTCAGGTGTTCGAGATAGTCCGTAATGACTCCTATGGTCAGACATTGCCGGAAAGCCCTCTTATACCGGGGACGGGGAACAAATATATCCTATACAATTTTGACACGCAATACGTAAGTGACACCCTTATCCCGCAGGCGGAAGAGGAATTGCTAAGAAGGACGATAGAGTATAAGGGCAAGGTCGTGTCGGACCCTTCCACTTACACATGCGTCCTTAACTCATACTACGCTTCCGGCTACGATGAGAATAATGGTATATTGAACCCGGAAAAGGCGATTGATCTATCCGTAGGACAGCGTGTCAGGCTTATCAATAAGGCCTATTTTGAGAATGGGCGGGAATCTAGGGTATTGGGTTTCGAGAAAAAACTTGATATCCCATATGATTCGCCTTCCTATACGGTAGGAGAGAGCGCTGCTTACTCCCGGTTGGGAGAATTGGAGCGTAAGTTGGAGAATATCCAATATAAGGATAACACGTACGTCAACCAAGGTAGCGGTTCTTTCGGGGTGTATATCATAAAGAAAGAGGATACTACCGCCGCCTCGGACGAGAACGTTTTCTCCGCTCTGCGGACATTATATGAGATAAACAAGGTAAAACAGGATAACGACAAACGTTACCTTCGTAAGGACATACCCGATATCGCCCATGAGGATATTTTATTCGACAAGAAGATAGGCTCCTCCATCTTTCTTGACGGCATGGACGGTAAGGGCTGGGAGATCAAGGCCGATGGTCGTGCCATATTTGATGAGTCATGGTTCCGTGGGAATGTTTTATTCAAGAAACGAGTGGGGTCCCATACGTTTATATCCGGTTTCCCTAATGGCTTCGGTTGGGATATTGCTCCATATAAACGGGTTAACTCGGCTGGTGTAGAGGAACAGAAATTCCGTTTAGAGATAGACGATATAAATGTGAGAGGCAGTCTCCGGGTCTATGAGTTCATCGTCTCTCAGCTTCGTGGCGAAAACGACAACGTGATATTCTCAGGGATGATGAAGGTGGAGTATTACGACCATGCGACCGGAAGGATTTACTTGGACACGGGGAACGGCGTGCTCTACAATCCGTTCCGTTCGGGGGATATATTGATGGTCCAACATTTTGGGGGAATGCCGACAGGGGAGAATGATTACAATATCATCAAGCAATACGAACTTCGGGTTGATCAAGTCGGCATCGGTAATTTATCGGACGGTGAAGATCGCTTGGACTGGATTACGTTTGTCAACTTTGCCGGTGATAAAGCCGACATTGCGCAAGGAGATGTATTAACCCGTATAGATAGCGTGGCTGATTCTACCAGAAAGGGTATTGTCAAGATTACTACGATCGACGAGATCGGCGCTCCATATATGGATGTCGTGTATGGGATGAAGACAGACCCCGATAACGCGACCAAGGCACGTATCGGAAATCTTTCCGGGATAAGAACCAAAAACGGTATAGATTTGACCGGTGTTTGGGGGATTTACGGTAACGGGGCTTACTTTGAAAATTCGACCTACATCCTTGATACAGGTAATACGGTCGAGCAGGAATTTTCCATAATGAACGGGAAATTCGAGAGTTCAATCGAAGGCATCAGGAACGATATATCCTTAGAGCCGGGCAATATATTGAAAAATAGCTCATTCTCCCAAAATACGGACTATTGGGTGACAGAGAACTCAATAAGTTTTTGGGGACATGACGGATCGTTTATTTACGCCAATGATTCTTTCCTGTCAGAGAAGAGGGGAGTTTCAGATATTTATCAAGACGGCAACAGAAATGTCTTACGTATCAGTGACTCGTATATCCTCCAGCGGAATGACGTTATAAACATACCGTCACATGAGACCGAGGCGACCGAGTATGACTATTCCTTCTCATTACATTACCGGGTTGTTAAGGCGGGGATATTGACCGCAGGTTTCGAGGGATCAAGCCTTTATGTCTCCATGTCCTTGGAACCATCATCCTCGTATCGTAAGCTTTCGAAAGCGGGGAAATGGGACGAACGTGGCGATTTCCGTATATCTTTCGATGGGGAAATACTGATTTATGGTGTTTCCTTGTTTATCGATAACTTGGCGGATGCCATTATCAGGTTGGAGACAAGGATAGAGCAAACAGAAGAGTCTATCAAGCTGGCGGCAACGAAGGATTATGTGGATGAGGAAACAGGTAAGGTGTATACCAAGTATGATTCTCAGTTGAATATTACCGCTGGGCAAATATCGGCCATATCAACGAGGGTGGATAATATAAGGAATGAGATAGACACGGCGGGATGGATCAACACTACGCAGGGAAATACGTTGTTCGCCGCCAAGAGCTTGGAAAACGGCGATAATATCATATCGTATATCAACCAGACGGCAACGACAACCACCATTAAATCGAATAGGATCAACCTTGTGGGAGCCGTTACCTATTCAGATTTAGACTCCTCTTTACAGGATAAGGTGGATGCGGCTGGCGGGGATGCATTGGATAAAGCCTTGGAAGCCTATGAGAAAGCTTCTGATGCCTATAGCATAGCGAATAGCGCAGACTCAACTGCTTCATCGGCTTATAGCAGGGCGACTACAGCCATTACAGACGCCACAAATGCTTTAAATGCGGCGAAGGAAGCCAATACATCGGTCGAGTTACTTCCCGGTTGGGTCAAAGAGAATGACATTATTAAAGCATTGGAAGATAAGACAATCATCGTTAATGGGTATATCGCTACTTCTATGATTGATGTGAATAATTTGTATGCTAAGAAGTTGGCGGCAACAGAGGGGACTATTGGAGCCTTTAAGATAATGTCCTATAAAAGCCTTGAGACAGATGATGCCGACGCTTTTATTCGCATGCACGAGGCTGGACAAGTTTTTACCTTTATATATGCCGGGCATGTAGAATCTCATTCCGGAAAAGGGGCGGCTTTGATTGGAATAGCGGATAATAGTGATTCCATGGCATTGTATACAGAAGGAGATATAACGTTTAAGGGTTTAAGTACGACGGCAGAAAGTTCCTACTGGAAGCCTTTATTAATACATACAAATACTGGAGAGATAAGAAGAAGTTCCTAATATAAAAATAATAATTATGAAAGTGAATTTTCACATAGCATTTAAGAATTCTCAAGGCGAAGAAGCCTTTGAGTGGGTACCTGCCGGAGAGAAAAAGGAGAAACGTTATCAAATGATAGACGAGGTCCTTTGCCAAGGATTATTTGATGGCAAATATATCCACATGACAGGGCGTGATGAAGATGATTCGCGTAGCAAGTTACAAGCATTTGAGCTGTATCTGAAGCTAAGGCAAGCTAACGGAGAATTGGATATAACAATCGAGGAGGCTACATTGATCAAAAAAGTGGCGTTACTCTTACCTCCTGGAGCGTATGGGCAAATTTATAACATTATAGAAAGGGGAAATTAACATGGCACTATCAACATTATCATCTGTATTGAGAAGCAAATACAAAAACACGGTAGGAGATTATGATATCTCCTATGAGACAACACGGAATGCGGGCGAAAAGGTAACAGAGGTATTGGCCTCGGTCAAAAAAGGAGAGCTTAGGTTCGGTTATGTAAACATTGTGGACAAAGGCAGGAAATCGATAGTCTTGGAAGATGGAGTCTCGGACGAAGACTGCAAGGCTATATTGTCAACCGTGATAGACGATGCGGCAAATATTTTCCTTAAACAAGAATAACATACGATAATATGGCTGTAGGGGATCTTACATTGTCTTCCGGCTTTACTCTAACGCCCGAGGATTTACGTGCGATCGCCGCTGAGAGTAAAAAGATCTTAGCGGAGGAGTCCAAGGATTTAAGTCAGTTCAAGGAGATTGACTCTATATCCTCCGTGTCATCTTTGCCCGGTATTTCCGCTAAGGAGGAATTAGTGAGAGTCCCCATGGCTATACTTAAGGGACTTGACGGTAGGGAGATAGAACTAGCCTCTTCGTCTACGGATATCCAATGGAGGTATGTTGGAAATCCCGGATGGAATGTGTTGGTGGAATTATCCTTGCTAACCGGTCCGAAGGGAACTCCGGGAGATCCTCCGGTCGTCTCTATCGGTACGGTCTCCACCCTTCCTTTTAATAGCTCGGCAACGGCTGGCTTTGTCTTGAGAGGGGAGACCCCAGAAGGTGTACCTATTTATGCTTTGGATTTAGGTATCCCACAAGGCAAGCCCGGCCAAGACGGAAATGGGGCGGGGAACGTGTTTGTCCCTACGGATAATATCATAGCCGATAGATATTATATTTTTAAATCCTCCGTTGATAAAAGCGCAAACGGGGATTTTATTGAATTGGACAGCCTTGCCTTTGGTGTAGGTCAAAACTACTCGGGTTACAAGAACGCCGAGATATTCAATGACTATGAGAATAACAAGGCGGCAGGAAATTACGCCCACGCAGAGGGTATGAATACCAACGCTACCGGTCCTAGGGCGCATGCGGAGGGTTACAAAACGAATGTGTTCGCTAGCGAGGGTCACGCCGAGGGCAGGGGAACATGGTGCTTAGGAGCGCAATCGCATGTAGAGGGATTATATTCTTATTGTTTAGGGGATGGTTCGCATGTAGAAGGAGGATCAATAGGCACCCAGCCTTATTTTATTGAAAATACCGTAGGAGGTATAGAGGATCGGCCTATTTTTGATACAGAAGGGGAGGCTTTAAGGACTTTCATAGAAGATTATGGAACCTATAACTCTGAGAATATTGAGCACTCGTTAAGCTTTGACGCTGTATCTCTACTAGAGAGGTTTGCCCTAAACATGTCAATTGGTAGCCGAAGCCACCTCGAGGGATGTAACAATTTTATTTGTGATAACACAAGCCATGTAGAAGGATATAATAATATATGTGGTGATTTGTATTATTCGCATAGTGCACCAATTGTACATAAGGCAAATCATGTGGAAGGATACAATAATGTTCTGTTTTCGGGAAGAAAATATATAGATCAAAACTTCTGTGTTCACATCGAGGGGTATAACAATAAGGTTTATAGAGGATGTTCTTTCTCGCATATAGGAGGAAAAGATTGTGTTATGAGCGAAGGCTCTTCTTCTTCTTTTTGCCATGGAGATCATTTGCTTATAGAGTCAAGTTATGGGGTTTCTTTTGGTCGTTATAATGAGCCGATATTAAATGGGGAAAAAGTTTTATTTTCTTATGGGATAGGAAATGGTCCAAATAATCGAAAAAATGCTTTATCCATATTGGAGGATGGAACGGTCAGTATTCCTAGTATAGAAGATAAAATAAATAATTCTATCGATTCTAATTTTTTATATTTAAATGATAAATTAAATGATAACAACAAAGAACTTAGGGCTATCATGGATGAGCAATCTAATCAGATAAGAGACTTATTAGAATTGCTTCAATCTGGCATTGAAGGGGTAAAGGCCTTCATCGCTGGTAGCGTATTAGTGTTTACTAACAATATAAAGACGGAAGTGCTAAAAGATATTCTTTTTATTTCCGATTCTCAAGTTGTAGCGGAAAATGAAGTCTTGATAATAAAATAAAGATATGGGAACAATAAAAAAAATAAACGTAAATGGAATAGAGTATGATTTGGCTGGTTCCGGTGGAGCCATGATAAATGTTACTTATTCAGAATTAGTATCATTAATTGGTAGTAGTTCTCTTGTCCAAGGAAATAAATATAGGATAACGGATTATGTGACAGAATTTAAGTCTTGGAAGTCCGCCGGTCACCAATTCGATATTGTGGTCGAAGCTATCACGGAAGATAGGATATCGGATAAGGCATCTGCCATGTTACATGATGGAGATATTTATTTCAAAAACAGTCGGTTGTCCGCTTGGCAGATATGGTATGATATTAATAATGATACCAGTCTGTTTCATGAGGCTAAAGAAGGAGGCAAGGGTTCGATATATAGAATGATAGATGAGTTTGGAAATGATGTGTTTTATGATTTCAAGAATCTTTTAACACCAATGACATCAGAAGACAATCCAAACATATCAAGCGATACGCTAGATTTTTATACATTTTCGGTCAAGGATGGTTCCACCGTTAAGGATGCCTCGCTCGGCTTAGATAAAGTCAGTGTTTTTAATAATAAGATAACAATAACAAAAAGCCTTAACAAGGTTCCCTCCATATTTAAGAACTCTGTTATCTCAATAGATAAGCCCTTGATTGGAGGTCAGATTTACAATAATGTAATATCAGGAGGGCTTCGTGTATTGTGTAACAATATGGGAGATGTCAATTCGAACATAATATCTACGTATTGCAACGTGATAAAAAATAACCTCTCATCTTTTTATAAGAATACTATAACAATGACATCTACTAGTGTGAATATAAACGGGGTTATTATTGGATGCTCCTTGATTGGAAATTTTTCGAATGTAACGGTTGAGGGTAATATTAGTTACAGCTTTATCACGGCAGATGGCTCCTTAGTGAAAACGATCAATCCTTTTACCCTTGGATAATATGGAAACTATCCGCATAGGCAACGACATATCCGTCCAGTGGACGATATTGCACGATAATGTTCCCGAACCACTTGAGGGACGGGATTTGAAGGTGATCTTGTCAAACTCATTCGAGAGGATAGAGATAAAGGATTTCCTCCTTGTCGGTAACGTCATAAGATTCTCTTATCACGGGAAGGATCAGGTACATTGCGGGGTTTACACGTTGACGTTATTCGAGAATTATAAGAAAGATGGCATGATGGCCGTTGACGCTTGCGAGGCGTTCAAGCTCATACCGAGATCATGCGGGAAGACTGACGAACAGTCTTGCTCGAATCTGAAAGTGTCCACGGTGGATGTCAGCTCATCTTTTGATATATTGAATAACCCCAAGAACACCCTCGTGTCCGACTCAATCCATAGGATCGAGGCCATTACGCAAGAGGAGTATGACAAGATCGAGACCCCTAATCCAAACATCTTATATGTAATACTATGATTCTGAACGGGGCGATAGATATAAAGTTTAACGGAGCGGACGTAAAGAAAATCTATCTGGGACGAGATACGGTATGGACTAGGGAAGCGCATTTGATCGTTACCCCAACGGCTATATGGCTACAAAGGAGTTATGGTTTTGAAGCGGATGTGAATATAATATCAAACGTTTTATGGGACGTCGAATAGTAAATAATTAATAAAAAATTTTAGAAGTATGGCAAAACCTAGTTGGTTGACAGTAAGCCCGATGTCTGGATCGGGTAATGATACGCTGAGGAATACAGCGACGGTGTATAAGGGGAGAAAGACGAGATCTGGGACCGTAACGGTTACCGGATCCGGTGTGGCGCAACCCAAGACTTATAAGGTGACGCAAGAGGCGGAACCCGAGTATATATCCATAGATAACGGGTCGTCGATGGCGGCAGATAAGACAGGAGGAAAAGTCACTGTCAATGGGAAATCCAATTCTGCCGCCTTGTCATTCGCGTGGGTGGGAGAAGCGAAGGAGGCGACGATCTCCCCCCAGTATACCGCAGGTGGTAAACCCACTAATAATACGGAGGCGATCGAAGGAGATCCGGGAGCGACAGGCGAGGTGGTATGGTCTGTGGATCTGACCTTGCCGGCCAATACCACGATAGAGCAGATAGACAGGACCCTGAAGGTATCCAACGGTAGCACCGTTCAGCAGCAGATCGTGATTGAGCAAACAGCCGGAGACGCTAACTTGTCGTTAAGCGAGACAGATATAACGATCCCTGCGGATGGAAGCGCTGTTACCGTTCTTGTTACCTCCAATACGCAATGGTCGGTATCTTGACCCCTGCCCGGTATGGAGAAAGTGATACCATGGGGCGTAGGTGGAGGGAATCTCCACCTTGCCTATACAGGGCGAGATAATGGCGAGATCGTCATCACGAGTGACACGGAGAATTATACGGGGACGGAGCGGTACGAAGTATTGACCGTGGCGACCGGAAACGGAGCGGTCAAAGAGCGGCTTACGGTACGTCAGCCTAGTCGCAAGGCTTACGTTGACGGAAATATATTGGTGTTTACCCTTGCGGCGAATGTCTCGGTATCGGGAGGTAATTTGGTGATCGAGGATACGGGGATATCGGTAAGGGATGATGTAATATTTATTTGATAAAAAAAGGATCGGAAGAATGGAGTTTTTTAAGATGATTTGCAGTATGAGGGAGCTACTGACTGTAGTCGTGTTTGAGATGTTCATCGTTATGGTGGCGATGGGCTGGGATTTCGCCTCGGGTTATTACAAGGCTAAATTGAGGGGCGAGGAGCGTAATTCGTACGGCATGCGTAGGACAGTCAGTAAGTTCATACTTTACGCTGGTAGCGTATGTATAGCGTGCGGTATAGACTCGGTTTGCTACGTGTGCCGGTTCTGGGAATTTATCCATCTGCCTTTCTTGACCAATGTCCCGGTCGTATCCTCGATAGTGACCGTATTTATCTTGATAACGGAGGTTAGGTCTATCTGGGAGAAGGCTGACGCCAAACAAAGGAGGCAGGCGAGTAAGACAGCCGACATGATCGGTAAGGTTGTAACGCAAAAGGTTTTGGAGGACGCTTTGACAAACGCTTTATCCAATGCCATGAATAAAAAGAAGAAAGGAGAGTAAAATATGGGGGAAAATAATTTACCTCGTGGGTATCGGAACAACAACCCGGGAAACATCCGGATCAACGGAGACTTGTTCCAAGGTGAGATACGTCCGAGCAAGGACAAGTCGTTTAAGCAGTTCGAAACTATGGCCTATGGCTATCGGGCGATCTTTAAGATCCTGTCGAACTACTATAACAACTATAAGCTTGACACGATTCGCAAGATGATAGGAAGATGGGCGCCTCCGGAGGAGAACCATACCGAAAAGTATATCCAGTTTGCATCAGATTACGCCGGTATCCCGGCTGATGATCCTATCAACATCAACGATCGTGAGCAGATGATCCGGATCGTGGCAGCGATGAGCAAGATGGAGAATGGTAGGGAGGCTGATATGTCGGATGTTATTGCGGGGTGGAATCTGTTATGAGAGCATGGCAGGTTATATTAATACTAGTGTGCTTGGTAGCCAGTTTCACGGCTGGCTACCATATCCGGGGGGATGTGGATGGCAATCAAATACATAAGACCGACACGTTTACTTATGTTGACACGATACATGACAGCATCCCGTACCCGGTCTATGAGACACTGGTACGAACAATACCTGAGCCTTTTCCTGTCTACATTACATTAGACGGTGATACGATTAAGGAACCTATATATGTCCCGGTGCCGATAACTCAAAAGGAGTACAAGACGGATGATTATCGGTTATTTATATCCGGCTATAAGCCTAATCTTGACTACATCGAGGTTTATCGTAAGACTGAGTATATAACCAAGACGATCTCCCCCCGTAGATGGGGAATCGGCGCGATAGCCGGTTATGGGATCGGAAAGCATGGCTTGTCACCCTATGTCGGGATAGGCGGGTTTTATAGAATTTGGTGAGGCTTCCATGGCTCACGCCCGAGAAACCTCTGATAATAGAATGAATGCGTTATATGAATAACAAGGGCTGACGTTTTTTGTTCATGATTAATTTAATATTAGTTTGATGGTGACTTCGTGAGAACGAACCGGAAAGGGAGGATAAAGAAAAAGAATCTTCCCTAAATAATCGGATCGGAAGTTTGATTATTTTTTCATGCCACGCACGACGGGAAGATTCTTATAAGTCTTTCTGCCGTGCATTTTTTTGCCCGGCTTAATAGTAAAACAAACCACGAAATAAAAAGTTTATGAATAAGGTGGAAATTTTTTACAAAAAAGTGATAGAGGCAGTCTGCAAGGAGTGCGGAACCGATCCGGTAATGATGTTTAGCAACAACAAGGAGAGGAACGTTGACGCTAGGGGAGTGGCTATAACCATACTGGCCGATCGCAAGTTGAGCGACAATATCATATCCGATCTGACTGGAATGACGAGGCAAGCCGTCAACCGGATGCGTAACTTGTACCCGGACAGGATAAGGAGGAGTTACTACCTGAGGAGGACGGTGGAGAGCGTCAAAGAGGAGTTATCCGGTATGGTCTGAGGTTGCGTTATGTTGTAAGGCATGTGATTTGTCTATGAAAAAATTTTCATATAACAAAATTTTTTGCGACATTTGCGGCGTAAAAGGTGATTTTGTAGCCTCGTCAAGTAACCAGCCTTGTCAGAGGCTTTGTTGTATACGAAAAGTTTCATTATGGAAATATATATGCCACATGCGGTAAATGATATTAGGATAGGAGAAGCCTTCAATCATCTATTCAGGATAATCCTGAAAATGGAGAATTCCGATGATGATGATTTCATATGGAACTTCCAATATACGGCATTTGTGACTCCATTTTTCTTATTGCCTCTTATGCTTTATAGAGATAAGTGCGGTAAGAATGTGGTTTGCAAGAATATATCGGACAGTGTTAAAAGCTATCTGGACTCTATTCATTTTGAAGGAGGTGTAGTAGCTGACAGTGTTAGTGATTTTCATAATTATATGGAATATTTTTCCATGAAAAAATATATTCCTATAATAAAGTTCCCGGGATGTAAAAGCAAGGATAGCATAAAAAACGATATACTATCTGTAGCAGAGAATATAATGATAAGGCAATTAAATATTGAAGGAGAGTTGAGAAAGGCTTTATCTTATATGCTGACTGAGACGATTGACAATATATCTGAACATTCAGAGAGTGAATTTGGTTATATATTTGCTCAGTATTATCCGTCAAAGAGTTATATAGACATTTGCATAGCGGATAATGGTATAAGTATACTGGGTAGTTATGTTAAGTCAGGCAAGGGAGGTATAACTAACGATGTGGAGGCTTTAAAAAGCGCGGGAAAGGGTATATCGACTAAAAATTTACCAGATACCGAGAATCGTGGTTATGGTATAAGTACTTGCAAGAGAATGTTGTCTAAGGGACTTGGAGGAACATATTTTTTGCTGTCTGGGCAAGCGTTTCATCTTATGTCAGAGGAAGAGACATCATATATAGGACTTCCTGATTATATAAAATGGGATGGAACTATAGTGGCATTAAGGATACCATATAAAGAGGAAAGGATGTTTAATTTTTATGAATATTTAGAATGAAGATCATGGAAAAGACAATTGTGATATCAGAATTGATAAGGGGAGAGCTTCGTTCTAGGACAGAAGCTAAAAAAATCTATATGAGGGCTAAGGATTTGAATAGCCCATGTGTACGTATAGATTTTAAGGATGTATATTTTATGTCTCGATCATTTGCGGATGAGTTATGCAATACAATAGAGGCTTTGGCCTTGGATAAAGTGAGGGTCTCTATGGAGAATGAGAGCGACTCTATAGATCTGATGATGAAAATAGTAAAAGGTAATAGAAATAAACCGAGGAATATGCATGAGGACAGTGAGGTTAAAGAATTTTCGGACATGGATTCATTGTCAGAGTTCCTGTCTACCATATAAAATTATTTCATGCTATATAAAATAGAATGATATGAAAAATTTAGATGAACCAAAAGCTAAGGAGTATAATGAATTCCTAGAAAGGAATAGTTTTGATAAATACTCAGATAGAAAAAAACATATATCTAGTCCAACCACGCTACAATGCATGTATTGGAAAAAGCCTTGCATAAATTAGGAGAAGAGCTCCTTTCCATATCATTATAAAGCCTCCCTTAAAAGGCAAAAGCGTCGTCAACACAAATTGGCGGCGCTTTTTTTTGTCTCATCCCCTTCCGCAAAGAACTAGCAACAACTTCGCAACAAGCTAGCAAGGAGATATTTATTTAGCAAAGCCCTTCTCATGATTTTTGTCGTGTCCGGTAATGGTGCCGGATTAACGACAAAAATTAAAGATAATGGATAGAAATTATTTTATCGGTACTCCCGAAGGAGGCAATTCCGGTGGAAGTAAGTTTGACATCATGGCCTTTCTCCCGAGCTTGATGGGCGGTGGTGGAAAATCATTGGACCCCAATTTGGTAGCGGCTTTGATGAACAATAAGGGCAATCAAGACGCTTGGGGCGGTGGTGGTTGCTGGTGGATCTGGATCATCCTCCTGTTCTTCGTATGGGGAGGCTGGGGTGGCAACGGCTTCGGCAACAACGGGGCTAACGGATTACCGGCTCAATTGAACAATGACGCTGGTCGTGAATTGTTGATGAACGCTATCCAAGGAAACGGAACGGCTATCAGCCAATTGTCATCTTCCTTGAATTGCTCAACCCAACAATTACAAAACGCTATCTGCCAGATCCAAGGACAGATCCAGAGCGTGGGTAACCAAGTAGGCTTATCCTCTCAGCAAATCATCAACGCCGTTCAATCCGGTAACAACCAATTGTTGAGCCAGATCGCCTCTTGCTGCTGCGACGTTCGTAACGCTATCACTACGCAAGGTTATGAGAATCAATTGGCCATTGTCAATCAGACGAACACCTTGTCCGGTAACGCCAATACGCAGTTTAACATCCTTGGAGCCAAGATTGACGCTCAAACCCAGATCATCAATGACAAGTTCTGCCAGTTGGAGATGAGAGAGATGCAAAACAAGATCGACACGTTGCGTCAAGAGAAGTCAGCCCTAGAGCTTGGAATCTCTCAGGCCGCACAGACCGCCAACATCGTGTCCCAGCTAAAGGCTCCATGTCCGATACCGGCCTATTTCGTCCCGAATCCCAACTGTTGCAACCCGATGCAGGTACAAGTAACCCGTGAGGGGTGCGGATGCGCGTATAATGGAGGCTTAGTATAAGGAGGCCCTGTCATGACTGCGAGATTAAACGTAAGGACTTGCGTCCCGAGGGTTGACCAGAACGGCATCTATGTCGTGTCAACGACGGGCAAGGCCGTATCCACCCCCGATGGAGAGGAACCAAGGATCGATTTCGGACTCAATCCGTTCGTATGGTGCGCCCTCCCAGATGTTGGGGTATTGATCTGGAGAGTTAGACATCCGGTTACGACCACGGAGGCTTCTTATCCCGTGAACGTTATAGTTCCCAACGGATACGCCACGACAGTCCCGTCACAAGGCGTTCAGGCGGGTACTAGCCGGATTCCGGTTGTTGACCACCATAACGTACAGGTGACAGGGAATGACGTTAACGTCCCTGTGGACTCCGCTAACGGATCGCCTATGTTAGGAGGTTATACAGAGCATATTGTTTGGTTCAATAAGCCTCAGGGGATATTCCGTCTTCTAGGGGTTAAGGCATCAAGCAATCCTACTCCGTCCGCCCAAGTGGGCGATACCAGAGCGGAGGCGAACGTAACGAGAAATAAATAACGAGAACCCGGGATAATACCCGGTTCTCTTTAAATCAAGAAGAAAATGACATTTAAGGAACTAAGAGAAGGCAACCAATATTTTATCCTTCATAAGACAGACAAGCCTTTCTGCGAGGTAGGTAGCGTGGTGGAAACTAAAAACCTGAGACCTAAACCGCAAAATTTCAATACGGGCTACCCTCCCTTGCAACCGGAGATGGTTATCGATCTAACGGTCAAGGTAGGCGACGACATGGTTAAACTATCTTCCGTACCGGCCGATAAGTCCATAGCGGACTATAAGCCTGACAACGGCGAGAAACTGGTATTGGCGTGCGATCTGGCCATGATGAACCAAGAGATAAGCTCCATGTTGCAGAATAGCCGACAGGTATTGGATAGCATAGAGGCCCATAAGTCCATCATAGATAATTGCGAGCTTATGCTTACCCAACTCAATCCCCAGTTCAAGAAGGAGAAAGAGCAGGAGGATAAGATTGCCAATCTTGAGAGCGAGATTGCGGAGATGAAAAGATTGTTTGGTGGCGGTATCGAGGAAATTAAGCAGATTCTTTTTGATAAACAAGGTAATAACAATAAAAAATCAGGATAATATGGGAACATATAGCAGAAAACTGAAGGAGCTGATCGAGGAATTCGACGCCATGGAAGACGAGGATATGTTGGAACTGGCGAAGGAGGCCTATAAGCTTGGCTGTAAGGAAGGGAAGCGGAAGGCCATGGAAGGCTATGGCAACCGCATGGAGGAAGACGATGACGATGAGTTCGAGGACGACGACGAGTTCCGTGAGATGTGGGAGCGTGGCGGCTACGGCAACCGTGGCGGCGGTCGTGGATCATCCGGGGGAGGCTATGGCAATCGCCGTGGGGTACCGGGCACCGGACGCTACTCGAGACGATATCGTAGATAACCATGAGGGGGGACCGGTTTCCCCCTCCTAAAAAACAGAGGAATATGAGACTAGATATGTATGATGATTTCCCTTCCGGGATGCGATCCTACCTGAAGGCGTATGGCTGGCATTTCTCCAAGGCTATGTGCGATTGGGCCGTATCCATGATGGAGAAGGAGGACGGAAACGGGAAGAAGGTCAAGATAACCCCTTTCACCAAGGAGCAGGTGGATGAGATGCTGAAGAAGTATAGCGTTGACGTGAAGAAAAAGGGTGGATACGACTATGTTTACGCCGCCAACATGTGCAAGGCCGATTACCTTGGCTCCTCCGTGCCTAACGAGCAGTACGCCGCTCTTTATGTCAAGAACGTCTGCGACGATCCGGACGCTTACGACGGGATAGTGTTCACCCGGTTCTACGCTGATTGCATCGGGTCCGGCACGCCTATAATCTGGGAGGAGATGATGTGATGGGAGGCTGGGGCTACATACTGAGGATCTTGAAGGGAGAGTCCCCCAAGGACGTGCTGGCGAGTATGCCGGAGAAGGATTTTGACAAGGTATCCGAGGTGGTGGGCAATCTCAAGGCAACCAATCTCACCCGGCAACAAAGGAGGAGGATAGAGCGGGAGTTCAAGACGGTAAGGAGATGATACGACGGGATTACCATATCAAGAGATACGATTGGGTGATCCACGTACTGTATAACGTCACCTGCTCGAGGACATCCGATATCATAGCCCTATTGAGGAGGGTCGGTTGCCCGGAAAGCAAGATACGGGAGGCTTATGGCAATATGGGGTCGTGCAATCTGGACGTGGGACTTACTTATTCCAGCTACCGGCGGAGGGAATCCGTCATGGTGATAGGCCGGACCTCGTCCTATAGGGAGTTCGCCAATTCCCTGTTCCATGAGTGCCGCCATTTGACGGATCATATGTCCTTGGCCTTGGATATGGAGATAGGAGGGGAGCCTATCGCTTACTTGGCTGGCGATATAGGAGCCTTGATGTCCGATGAGATAAGGATGTTCATCTGCGATTGCCATCGTCACAGGAACAATATAAACGATGAGTTATGGGAAAGAAAAAAGAAGATAAAAAGAAAAAGGAATCCGTAAGACGGGAGATAGACCGCCTCACGGATTCCTTGGATTTCGAGCCTGTCAACTTCTATGAGGTGATGTCTCGGATTAGACACTTGATGTGCCTGTTATAATGAGTCTATCTCAATGACGGATTTAAGAGATATGGGATCGTCTTCCCACGTTAAGTATTTATTTGTTAATTTATAAATACTGCCTTTTGGAAGTACGATCGCCGAGTTGTGATCCTCGACGGAAAAATATTCCTCGTCATGCGCCGATCTCTCGTCCGTCCATACCTCTCCTTGCCGCACTGGGAAGTTATCAAGAATAACCTCGTCACCATTCTTGTTTACGGCCAAGAACACTATCGTTTGCTTGCCTAGTTTCATAAATTATAATTTGCTTATTCGATTTGATGATTACTTTTACTCATGATTTCTAATTGTTTATTTTAAATACTTATCTATATAATATTCACGAGGTTTGCATCTTACAATGTGATAATCTATCTGATATGTATTACATGCTAAAGAGTCATTGAAAGCAATTTCTTTGTTTGGATACACCATATCAATACATGTTTTGGGGAATGGATGTCCTTTTATCCACTCTTCAATGTCATCATACCAATTTGGTATGAGGGCATGAGGGTCAAAGATGTTCTTGCTTATTCCTATGAGTTTATTTCTCCTCTTATTGAGGATGTCAATTCGATGATAGCAACAACTAATTTGCTGGTCAATATCGCTCCTAATACGTTCTATTCGATCTGTTTTATTCATATTCTTCTTAGTTGTAAATTAAAAAGGTTCGTCACTAGTCCCTTGTAGGCGTTGACTGTTTCTGGTGATAATACCATAAATTCATTATTCTTTAGATTTACACTATTAATATTTTTCGTTTCTCTATGCTAAGACAATTAGGGTCTTCATTCGAAGTAAACCAAACAAGATACCATGTGCCGTTTCTAAATCCTTTCCACATCTTACCTTCATATCTTCCTGTTGGTATTGTGGTCGAATATTCTTTCAGACCTTTAAATGTCTGTTCGCTCATAAGAGCATGAGTATCGTCTAATTCGATAAACCGTCTGTGCGGCTGTTTCCAATGTGCCCCTAGCGGGTCTGTGATTGGGGGAATTATCTGTTCTCCGTTCATACTCGTTATTTTTTTAATTATGAGCCTTCCCGGGAAGGCTCGGTTAATACTATTCCTCTAGATCGGGTATAGGCATCCAATGGGTAACACAAATTTTATCACCATTAGTATCATACCATTCATTACATTCTCTGCAATACCAACCCTGTTGTAAGTATTTAAAATAATTAGTACACCAGCAGCCAGTTATTACCAGATCTTCGTCATCAGGTAACTTATCTTTTGCACTTACCCACGGTGATTGCTTTGCCTGCCATTCGGCACCTGCTATAAAGCCGTGGTAATATGCAGGGAATGCACTACCGCTACTCCTGCTTTCAGCGAAGAAATGAGCCGCTTCTTCTACCGTCTGTCTCTTATCAATATCTCTTTCCATTGTTAATGCTTATTGTTTAAATATCCACATTCCGCAAGCTTACAGAGCATACCATAGGCTACATTTAAGATTGTTACATTCTCGTTGAAATAGAACGATAAATCCTCTAACACCTCAAACTTACCAAATAAATCAATTTTATCATATCTGAAAATCATTTCTGATATGTACCAATTCAATGTATAGTCATCTATCTGTTTTGGCATGAGAGCCAACATATCTTGCAAGGTAAATGTCTTGCCACTCTCATTATACTGTTTAGCATAAAAATTAACACAGACTGGTATAAACTCGATTTCATCATCTTCGCTATAATCACAACTTGGATGGGTGCTTATAAACTTCATGCTTGCACTGCTCACGTCAATACCTAATTTAATAAGGTGTTGCATTTGTTCTACTGATAATACCTGTTCATTCATAATCATTCAGTTCTATAGGATTTACCACTAAATTTCTCATCGCCATCTACCAATATATGATAACTGATATAAGGCTTGTTCTCTTTATCGTTATGCTCTTTGCGCTTAACTCTCGCTTCTTCGATTGTATCACATTTACACATGGTGTATTCGGGATAACCATCGAAGTATCTTACGACTCTATATTCTTTGCTCATATTTATTTATCTGTTAGGAATTTCTTATTCAAGTGACCTCTCTTGATGAGCCACTCTATAGCGTCAATCACATTGTCCATCAAGTTCTCCTTGTTGAAGGAGTTTGCGCAAGTATAAGTCTTGTCGCCTTCCTCATCCTCGATCTTGTCCGATGCGTACATGAGTTCAACGAAATTTCCGGATAGGTAATAAATCATTCCGTCTATATCGTCTTGGTACGATTTTGGCATCATGTCTATTAAAGCCGATAGAGACCAAGCCGGGAATGCCATATCTTGACCCACGTGCCCTTCAATCCTTCTATATTCAAATGCGACCGGACATTCGAACTCGTCAAGATACATGTCCGCCGTCTTCGGGTTCACCCCGGCCTCTAATAGCCGGGATGATTGTTTTTTAGTTGTGCAAATTTGATTCATGTTATAATTCGTTGTTAAATATTCCTTATTATCCATATCTTTCCCTCAATTTATCAATGTAAGATAAGTACCATTCACGAGCTTTCCCCTTGGCTTTTTCTTCATCCTCAATACCTTCATAGAACTCATCTTCCTTGGAAAAAGGATCATGCTCAATAAATTCCTCGGTCTTGCAGAACGGACAAGGGATATCACCCTCTCCATATAGTTCTCCGTTTTCGTTACATTTATCCAAATCCCATAAATATCCATTGATACAACGTGCGTCTGGATAAGATGCACCGAAAAAGGGAAACTCGGGACATGGATGTTTTATTTTAACTGTCACCTTATTCATATCATCTAAAACTAGGCATTAATATTACATTAATGCCATTCTCGAACCTAAACAGGTTAGGTTCAGATGAAGGGTTCGAAACAAGAACACAAGAGGTGGTATCAAGAAGCTTCATGAGATTTATCATTTTAAGCACACGCCCGGATTTAAAAGGATTCCCGTGTATGTCAATGTCATATTGGGGATCTTTTATCATTTCCCCGGTCTCGCCTAAATGACCCTTTCCACGACATACGGGGCATTCCTCCTCTTCCGTATAGATTATATCATCAAAACAAAACTCATAATCAACCATCCCGGTACCTGCGCAAGCCTCGCACTTATACGTTTCATTTATCATCGGAACGTCATCGTACAATTCCTTCAACCAAGACAATTCTATGATCTCATGGCATTCTTTCCTTATATTCAACACAGATGATACATCTGGCTTGTCTTGATACGGATACCTAAGACCTATCAAGGATATAGGTATTGTTATAAGCGTGATAGCGTCAGTGGCACATACCATGTCCCCTTGCTTGAACGCTTGGTTTAATGCTGGTCTATACTTGTCGTTACCGACAAATAAATTGAGGATTTTTGTTTCATTTTTCATATTTACCCCTCCTGAATAATTACGCATTCAATTTGCTCGTCCCATGTTACATCCACCGGATCGTACTCATACTCTCCATCGGACGTTCTGATCATTACCTCCGCTTCCGGGTCTTGCTCTTGTAATAGAGCTATTAGTTCTTTATTTCTCATGTTCTATTTAGATAAAAAATAAAAAGAGGCTGTGCCTGCGTATGGCACAACCTCTTTTTTATGCGTATTGTCAAAAAATAATATTCTTGTATAGAGCCTATTCCTTATTTGGATTTTAAGTTATTACGGACTATATCCATTGGGATCAAAGGCAAGATACAACCTTCCAAGGGGCTTCCTTTCAAGTTCTTCACCAACATTCCTCTTAACGCTCCTATCGTTATGTTTACGAACGTATCAATCAACAATGGTGTTTTTACGATAAGATCATTATCGGTTACAGATCCTATAACAGAATCATAAGGAGTAATGACAAATACGGATCTTGCTGAATTTTCCACCAAATCAGTCCCGCTCTTAGGATCTACTAGCTTTATACGTATCCCTATAGTCACCTCTCTCTTCTCTCTGTTTGTTTTCAAGGAATGGGAGAACCTGAACTCAAGGTCTTCCTTGTTGACAGAAGAGGGACTGAAATCATAGTTGTATTTATATACATCCTCGACTAATGTCTTTAATTCATATGTTATTTCCATTTTATCCTACATTAAAAAATGGTTTATCATGATATACAAGATCTCCGCTTATGTCATTCCACGATCCATTAAGAGCCATGGGGATATTCTTTCCCTTGGTCGTGTTAAAAGCTACGAATCTGCACGACAGGCTTTGAAAATTAGCGTCTGATGTGTCAAGCAAATTTACATTTAAAGCTTCCGATATGTCCGTTAAAGTATCGACGGTGAAATTACGGTCTCCCGAAAGCCACTCTGACACTTCTGATTCTGTCTTACCCATTTGCGATGCGAATTGTTTTTGGGTTAAGTTTTTATCCCTTATGGCCTCGGATATCTTTATAGCTAACAGCATCCTGTTCCGGGTACGGCTTAACTTGCGCTTGTCTATATTAGCAAGCATTGAGCCTAGCGTCCCCTCGGCTTTTCTTTCATTCATAATCCCAATTGTTAATCGTTAAACTTCCATCTTCTCCTATAGTGATATCTCTATCTACTATAGCCTTGTTGATTCTCCTTGCGATCTCTATCATTTGTGTAGCCTTGGAGTTTAGGACCTCGTCTTCTTGATAGGCATGTATTGTTTCCGGCTTGTATCCCCCGGATCCGAAAAACACGGCCGTGTTGTCAAAGTAAAGACAATACAGGCGAAGTCGTCCTTTAGGTATTAATAATCTTGCGACTCCATCTCCAGGCTTACCCTCGTTCATCTTAAAGAACTGTCTACGGCATCCTGTGTCCTTCCCCAAAGAAATGATCTTATACAGGATTTCCTCCAATTCATCCTCATATAAGGAATTGCTATCGAAGAACTCCTCCAACAAGGTCTTATCTTCTCCCTCTAAAATGACAGAGTAAATATGGGCTTTCTTCCCGGACAAATCAACCATTTCCTTGATGTCAAAATTCATCTCTAATAAAATTGTGATACAAAGTTGCCTTTAAATTCGGATATATCCAAATTTAAAGGTGTATATTTCATGTGGAAGGAATATTATCCGGCTTTCTCAAAAGCCTTATTGAACACCCTCGGATCAAGTATCGCATTCGTTATCGCCGTGAACGCCTTCACGATCCCGGGCTGCTCATTTAAGTTTATTCTCACGTCCTTCCCCGTGACCTCGCTTGATAACCGGTCGCTCAGGTACTCTACCTTGTCCAGTGCCAGATAGGATAGGGGATTGTAGGCCAACGGGACGATCCCCCGCATCCTGTCACCGAAATCGCTTATCGTGATCCTCGACATCTGCGCCAGCATGTTTATCGTTGATGACAGCGAGGCGATCCGGTTCGTCATGCCCGATACCCCGTGATCCAGTAATATCTGGCTGATCGTGTAGTAATACCTGTCTATATGAGGCTGTACGTCCTCCTCCATGCTTTGCGTAATCTCGGCAAACGCCTCCTTGTTGGCCTTGGCTATCCGGAAAATGTTCGTGTTATAAGCGTTTATCTCCCTCTCTATAACGTTGGCCGTCCGTTTGGCGTTATGCCTGTAGTGCTCGCTATTCCTTATGGCCTCCATGAGCGAGACCGTGTAGTTATACACTTGGTCGTTCACGAAAAGTACCATGTAGGTTAGCGAGGTGACAAGGCCGTTCGTGTCCTTGTCGATCTCTTCCCAATCGTTGTATTGTCTCATTCTTCCATCCTCCGGATCATATAATCAACAACGTCCTTTACGGTAAGGCATCGTCCGGGATCATCATTAGGGATCAATATGCCAAACTCTTTCTCCAGCTCCATCAATATCTCTACCTCGTCAAGACTGTCCATCCATAGATCATCTTCCAGCTTGGATTCCATCGTAAGTGGCGTATCTTTTGTTAAAAGTCTACTCTTTATGATCTCAAATACTTTGTTTTTTATAGTTTCTTTTTTCATTGCTGTAATTATTTTTTATTGCTCTCATCATAGATGAATAGATGCCTCTATCGCCTTGAATATCTCAAATGCTACTTGTGGGACGATGGCGTTTCCGTAGGCTTTTATGGATTCTTGTCTCCATTTTGTGAAAGGAATGGCAAGGTAGTCCACATCAAAGGGTAACCCATCATATCTTCTACAAACAGGGGGTTGAGTTGGGAAGTCTTTCCATCGTTTTGCTGACAATGCTGGCCAATCATTACTGGTATATTGCATAAGGCATCGTCTCTTCTTTTCCCGTTCTTCCGAACTAACCCTGTCGGTGATACCGATGGTTGATAGTCTCTCATTGTCGGAGTCGGCAAAAGCCTTGATACAGCAAGATCGTTCAACTCCATTGTCCAGCCTTGCGATATTTTCCTCCTCGATCTCTCGTCCGTTATTTTTGAGCCATTTTTGTAGCTTCTCGCCGTAGGTGTCGGTAACATCTTTTTGTAGGCCGCCTCCGGTAATCCCTGTTGTTTGCTGTTCGGACCCCTTCGCTTGAAATCTTGTGCCGTTGGAGTGGGAAGTAGACTCACGTCCATGAATTTCGTTTTCCCGTTCTTGTCGCAAACCTTCAATCCTTGCGTCTGAACGGTCGGAAGCAATGAACCATACCCTGTCCCTCTTGTGCGGCGCTCCGACACCGCAAGCTGGAATAAGAATCGGCTGGACGGAATATCCCTCACGCTCAAGATCTCGGCAGACGGTCTCGATAACGTATTCTTGCTCGAGTAGCGTTTCCTTGTCAGACGTTTCAAACAAAGAGGCTTGACTTTCCACCGTAACCTCACTGCCGGGTTGTACCATGCTGGTGATTCCAGCAACGTTCTCACCAATGACCCAAGCGGGTCGTATCTCCCGTATTGCCCGAAGCATTTCCGGCCAGAGATAACGGTCATCTTCCGCTCCCCTTCGCTTTCCCGCCGTTGAAAATGGCTGGCAAGGAAACCCTCCTGTGAGTACGTCAACCTTCCCTCTCCACGGAGCGAAATCAGTTCTTGTAATATCGTCATATTGAATGCTTTTTGGAAAATGAAATCTCAGTACCTTTTGGCACCACTCGTTAATCTCGCAATGGAACAGGTTCTCCCATCCCATCCATTCGGCGGCAAGGTCAAATCCGCCCACGCCAGAAAATAATGATCCATGTGTCATGTCTCTCTCGTTTTAGCAAAAACTACGCTTTCATGGTCCGGCCTCAGATGGGCCATGCAAGCCTTGCTGTACTCGCAAAATCTCGCACCCTCGTCCCGGAAGACGCATCCCCTGCACGGGATCTTGTTCTGCCCGTTGTAGTACGGCCTGTACTTTTCCACGATAATTTTCATGTCTCCTACCAACACGATCAAACCGGTAGGGGTGTTCTTCAGTCTGTTGATTATTTCCATGATCTGTTTTTTAAAATGGTTCTTCTTGTGATACTTCTTGGCTTATAGTGAACCCGCTATCATCATATTCCATAAAGTGAGTGGTCTTTGCGTCAAATTTCACGATAAACTTGGCTAATCCGATATTTCTTCCTTTCGCTATATCTATCATGGCTGTTCCGCCCACGGGATAATTCTGGAAAGGCTCAGGATAATATTTTCCATAAAGCTCAGGCCTATAGATCAGCATGACAACATCGGCGGCCTCCGCTATTTGTCCGCTGGCTCTTAATCTTGCCAATGAAGGGGCCGGATTCATTTGGTCCCTGTTTAGCTGGGACAAGGCGATAATCCATATGTCTAGTTCCTTGGCCAGATTCTTCAACCTACGAGCGGCCTCACCCATTTGTTGCTCGGTATTGCTACCTCTCATATTCACGGACAATATTTGCAGGTAATCCACTATCGCCCCAGATATGCCGTATTTGAGTTTCATCGTACGGATGGATGAAAGTATCGTGTCTATGTTAGAAGTGCTCCTGTCGTCAAAATAAACAGGCTTATCGTAGATCTTTCCTATTCCCATGTCGATACGGTTGAATTGCTCGGGCAAGAGTCTTGAATACATGATCTCGTTGGCGGGTATCCCAGACTCCATGGATATCATCCTAGCCGCTATCTGCTCTTTTTTCATTTCCATAGAGTAGAACGCTATCCCATCACCATTCTTGGCGGCGGATAACGATAAGGCTACCGCTAGGGATGTTTTTCCAGAAGACGTATCTGCCGCTATGATTATGAGATCTGATCTCTGTAATCCCCCGCTACGCTTGTCTATTTCATGGAATCCGGTAGGCGTTCCTGTTAGCTGTTTGTCATCGGATGCGTTAAGCGCCATTTGCCTTGATACCTCCTTGATCGCTTCCCTAAGGGTAAATACGCTGTCTTTCGATGTCTGGAAAAGCCCCTTGAGCTTGTCCTCTGTATCCGATAACGTGTCAACGATATCGTCCGACTCGGAGTAAGCCCTTGATATCAACTCCTCTCCGATATCGATAAATCTCCTTCTCTTCTCCTTGTCATGCAGTAGGGCGGCATGCTGGTAGATGTCGAATGTCATGCATGTGGATACTTGGCTTAACCTTAGCATGTCCGTGGAAGGGTCTATTTTCATCATCTCGTTGGCTACGGCTATCATGTCCGGTCTATCTCCTCTGCCGTCTATGTTGGATATAGCCTCGAACATGGCCCTATGGAAAGGATCATAGAAACAAGAAGGGGATAATATATCCCTTACCTCATTCAATGCGTTTCTTTCCGTCATTATCGTCCCCAGCACGACTTTCTCGGCCTCCGTATCGTGGGGGACTACCCTGTTAATTTCCATAATCTTTTTTCTTTACCTCCATTATCGTCTCAAAAATGCTATTCTTGAACTTTATGAGGCGATCGTCGTTGTTAATTTTCTTGACTATTTCCGTTAATTGCTTTCTGTTCATACGGTTTAGGATCTCTATCTCCTCGTCTGAAGGGAATATGGGCATCTCTAGTATCAGAGGAGCCTCCTTTTCCAGATATGAGTATAGATTAGTTTGCCTTATTGATGTTAGGGATTTGAGATCCACTTTGCCTCTAGCTTTTTTTACTTGGTTAGAAGGAAGATCCAAGGCGTTTATGAACGTCCTTTTCCAGTCTATATTAGAGCTTTTCGAGCTTTTTTTCTTCTTCCATCCTAATTCGGTGCTCCAGTAGTCTAAATACGCTTTCTTTAGCGACAATCGGATGTCTATGCCCGGATGCAGACTTTGGCGTTGAGCTATGAACTCGTCATCGTTAGATAAGGATTCATAGGCTTCTCTCAACCGATCGCAGTACACATCGAAGCATTCTCTCCAATTATCCGTATTTTCATCTTCCTCTTCCTCTTCTCCTTCTTTTTCCCCCATACCCCCTATATTATCCTTAACTCTATTACTATCTATATTACCTATACCTATACTATAGGGGCTATCAAGCCCCTTTGAAGGGGCTACCAAGGGGCTACCAAGGGGCTTTTTAAAGAAATCTTCAATTGATTGAAAACCAAATGATTGCTTCATTTCTTCTAATCTTCTTATTATACCTCTATGCGCAGCGTTCTTAGAATTCAAGGGAAGGTTCTTTTGGTGCTTGATGAAATTACGTATATAAATATACTTACCGTCCACCGAATAAAGTAATCGTCCTTCAAGCTCCCTTAGGCCTCTTTCAACTTCTTGCTTACCTAGTACTAGATCAAAGCTGATCTTCTTCTCGTTGATTTCCATGAAGCCAGCTAGGTCGCAAAGGTCGCACAAGTACAAGAACAGAAGCTTGCTAGTCGCTTTCAGGTCGCAGAACCAGTTATCCGTCCATTTGTTCGTATCTGTATATCTATATGCCATGTTCTAGTGTTTAATATATTATTCCTCTATTATATAATTCCTCCCTATATTGCTCCAACGCCTGAAGGCATCGTTCCTTGTCCATGTATCCCATTGGCATTATTCCGGCCAACCTTGCGTTGCATCGGTCTATGCCATATTTGAGATCCCTGTTTGACATTTTCTTTATATCCATGATTACTTAAATTTAAAGTGTACGATATACTCCCCGGCCTAGACCGGGGCTTTTAAAATTTAATACGTGAGTAGGGTAGGGCTATTTGATAGTCCTCTTGATCTCGTCCATCAACCTCTCTGTTATCCTTGGGTTATGCGCAAATGACGGGACTTTGAGCGTTTAGAAACTTATCTACGAAATATATTTGCCCTTTTCCCGTGACCTTTGTGGTCGTAGATACAAGGACGGACCCGTCCGGCTTGTTGATGGTTGTTTGCTTGATCTCAAATAACCCTAATTCCATTGATTTTTGCGAAGGTTGATTATAATATTGACCTTTTTGACATAGGTAACCGTTTTTACGAAGCCAATCGAATAACCTGTTTTGTCCGATTTTGATGCCGTTTTGTTGCAAGATCTTCGCCAACTCTGCGATCAGGCATGAACGCCGGGATGTGGACACCGCGTCGGCGAATAAGACCTTGGGAGCGTCAGAGCGAATCTTTTGCTCGGCCTCGATACGCTTTCGTTGTTCCTCTTTAAGGTTTGTGGCCAATTGGATCAAGAAATCGGGCGAGGTCAAGGCTTTCTCCAGTGTATCGTTTGTCATATACGCCCCATGTTTACGGATGGAAGGGAGAACCTCTCCGCATACCCAGTCTTGGAATGGTTCGGCTTGCGGCTTGTCGGATCGCATGATTACCTTGTAGAGGTTCTGCTCATTAATAAAAGTCAACGTAACTTCTTGCTCTGTTGTGATACCATATTGATTAGTAGTCTTTGAGACCCCCTTAATCAGACTAACCCCGTCTTGTTTTAATCTGTTTTTTGTAGGAGTGACTTGTAATTCCAATACTTTACAGATGTCTACAAGGCAAAATAAAGGGCTCTCACTTGTCCCGGCTACTCTCACTTCACCGAAACGATCGTTCTTGAATATTTCAATTCCTTTCATAATACGTAAGGCTTAAATTTTAGACAAAAGAATTTCCAAGCAATCCTCGTGTGGATCACTTGAATGATAGTTGTTACAGAACTCACGAAACGCATCGTAAAGTCCATTGGAGAGGATGAAGAAATACGCCTTGTTCTTGGCGTTCTTCTCGGTTTCAAACTTTTGGTAGGATACAGTTCTCGCACTGTTAGGCGTAGATGTAGAAGTTACTATACTTCGCTTCTCCTCTAATTTCAATTTCGTTGGCATTGATACTTGAAATTTTGAGTAATAAAAGAAGGCTGCTGCCTCCCGATCTCGCGCCAACGAAACTACATCAAGTATATGAGGTAGGTATCACGGGAAAACAACAGCCCTTTATCTTTGTGATAATAAGCTATCAAGTGGACATAAAAAATCCCACCTCTCTAACTTGTTATGTATGTTTCGTTGGCATGAAACACCGCAAAGATACAACTCAAATTCAAAATGCCAAACAAAAAGCGGGCAAAAATTAATTTGTCCGCTCTTTAGTGAGAAATCTAATAAATTTATTTTTGCCCTTTATTATGAGGTATATCCTCGCCGCTTGATCTTCTTACGAAGATAGAGGCTATGGATACAAATGCCCCGGCACCTATTATACCAGCGAACCAAGGCTTGTCTAAATATAGGGCATAAGCCGCAAGTGACGACAATACGATAATAGACAAGAAAGCGAAGAACATGCCCCACCAATTCATCATGGATTGCTTATCCTCTGACCGTTTGATGATCTCCAATTTTTTTACGTCGACATCGTGCCTGTGCTCTTGCTCCTTGATAGATGAGCTTAGAAGATAATCAACTATCTTAGGGTCAATTTCTTTATATGACGCTAATTCTTGGGGAGAAGGCAGGCAATTATCATCTACGGTATAAGTCTGCTCTACCTGCTTACCCATGCCATTGCCTGTGGCCAATTGCGTCTCCCGTTGCTTTATCTCCTGTTTACCCATGATTTAAAACCAGTTCATCAAATGATTTTCGAACATCCTTCTCTATGTTTTTCCGATCTTCAATAAGGTTCGCCTTATCCTCAAGGCGATCGCTTTTCCTTGAGAATATCTCTCGTTTTATCTCCTCTAGAGAAGGGGAGGTATGCTCATAACGTCCGGCGGCCGCATCCCGGAATGTACACGCCCCTTGACTGATGAATCGACCGATTTCTTTGATTATGCACATGTTATATTAATTTGGGTCTTATTCTAAAACTATTATATCAATCAATTATTGCGCAAAAGTATAAACTTATTTAATAAACATCCTTTATCGGATATATGTTTAACAAAATAGATTATTTTTTTCCTTTTGCGCTCTAAGGTGTTTTAGAACCACGGGATATATCCCGGTGGCGTGTTGTCCTTGTTCTTGAATCTTTTTAGATGCTCTTCCACGTTCAAACCCTCCCTTACGAGGATGATCGTGTTCTTGTCAACCCTTACGGGTATCCTCTTGAATTTAGGCTCCGGGAGTATATCCCCGTTTGCCTTCGTGTTCGCTTTGATCGTTCTCATATAAGTTATCGTTTATAGTTGTCGCAATACCGGAAGGAGTTCGCTACCCTCCCGGTGTTCAATATCTCGCACCATACGGCCAGACCCTTGTGAGGCTTGCCGTGCACGCAATCGCCACATTTCACCTTTTCTTGCTCGTCTTTCTTCTTAGCCATTTCAATCCTTTATGCCTTTCTGATCCCTCAAATCCTTTATTCGTTTCTTGTAATCTTCGATCATCAATTGGTAATCGAATGCCGAGAGTTTAGAGATAGAGTGCTTTTTTACCTCAAGCTCGTTAATTACTTTTACACCATACTTATTTATCAAGCCCTTGGCATAACCGATGTTGTTGCCCTCGTCGAAACGGTTGCAAGACCTGCATTGAGCGTTGCAGTTTCTCTCGCTGTATCTGGTACCCATATGTGACCGGTTGACGAAATGTCCGCAATCTGCCTCTTTCCAATGCACGATCTTCCCACAGCTTATGCAACGGCAATAACCGTTGTTGTCAGCATCCCTTATTCTTATAAATACGGAGAATATACGGTCTAGTCTGTTCTTTAAAGAGGTTATGTTCTTTACTTTTCCCATGGATGTTTTCTTTTTTCGTTTATTAATAAGAATCCTGCCAAGATCACTGCTATAAGTCCGAGTATTGCGGTGATAAGGTATATGGCCATTGTCAAGTGATCTAAATCTTGTATTGTTCCCATGATTATATGTTTGTTATTCGTGGACGGTGCCGGGATCGAACCGGCCTCTTTACGTCATGCGCACTCCGTAACGTTTCATCCCGGAATACTTACCGCCCGAAATCCCCGCATATCCTCACGGACGGCGGGGATAATCATTCTAACCTAAATCAAATACTATGGAAAACTCACTCTAATATTAATTATCTGTTTTGCCCTTTGGTACGCTATCAGCGTCAAACGGGAAGATGTCCATAATAAGGGTCTCGCTTACCATTGCCAAGGTATAATCCGCCAAGGTCCCTTTCATATTCTCCTCGAAACATGAGATCGCTTCCTTTAGGCCGCTCGCCTGTACTATGAATCTGGCCGCAGTTTTCTTCTCTATGCCGCTCTTCTCATCAAGCGTGATAAAATAGATCTTAATCTCATAAAATCTATCACCGTTATCGTTAAAGAATAGTTCCGCTATCTTTTTACGTGTTATGTCGGCGATAGTGAACTCTCCGGTAATGTACGGCCTTAATTCCTCTATCGTGCGTGCTTCAGCCTCCGTATAGGAGAGGGCATCCACTAAATAGGGTTCGACCACTCGTTTTTGCATGCCGTTCTCCAGCATCTTCTCATATGCGACCTTGCTAATAAACCAGTTTCTCATATATACTTTAATAATTAATGTTATACTTCTTTCTTTCGTATTGTGGGATATACCCCTTGCAAGGGGTGTTCCCATTAAATAAGACCGACTCCGGCCTCACAGTTTCCCCATCTTTTTTAGACGGGTCTTTCCAATGTTTTTGCCGTTGATGGCAGAGGCAATGTCTTTTAGAGCATGCCTCATTGAGGCAGTATTTAAGATCTCTCATTTTTCTTATAGGTTTCCAGCTTCTTGACCTCCTTTTTAAGGAGTCTGGCAGCGTCCATGTATTTGACGCTGCCATAAGAAGCGGTAATAATAATGTTGGTATGCCTCACGATCTTATCGATAAGGTAATTTGGAGGCCTGTCGCTTTTTCTCATGACTAAAAATTCGAAAGGTTTCTCCTAAAATCGTATTCGGATATATCACGAAGGAATACCGAGAAAAGCACGTCCTTCACACGCTCGTAGAGATCCATGAACTCGGCCTCGTCCATCTTGTCGAAGGCTATCGACTTCGGGATCTCTATCCATTCTTTACGTGATATGCTATAGGCCGTATCGCAATGCCCGGCGGCGATCTCGACGGTCTTCCGGAAACACTCCACGCTCTCCTTGAAATGCGCCGTGGTCTTCTCGTTTTGGTAAGACCATGCGCAATTTATCAAGGCGAAATACTTCTTTAGGAAGTCGTAGTTCCGTGCCAGCGTTATCTTGGCCTTGTATATCTTACCTAGCTTGAGTTTTTTCTTCTCGTCATAGTCGGAATCATAGCATGGCCTCAATCCGCTGGCGGTGTTGAGCAAGTATAGTTCCATGATTAAAAGGGGAGATCCGAATCATCGACCGATGGGGCGTTGTTGATATCCTCCGGTGAGGGGATGTTGTTCTTGAACGTGGATTCCATCAAGTCACCTATGCCATAATAAACGCCTTCCTTTCGTTCCTCTTTCCTTGGGGCGCAAGACACATAATGCGTATAGGTGCGGTTGTCGAACGTGACAGGCTCTTTTTTCTCCCCGATCGAGATATTGAGGAAGATCTTCTCTCCCTTGGCCGTCATTACTTTTTTCATCAACTCCTTCGGTATGTCGCTCAAGCAGATTGAGCCGTATAAATTTGCCATAATGTTTATGATTTTAAATTTTAGATTTATAAGCGGGGCGGTCGGTTATTCGCTACGGCAGGGATAACCACCGTCCCGTAGCCACGGCATGCGTGGATTATTTTTTGTTGAATGTTATAGAATATGACATCTTAGCCATCCTTATCGCCGGATGGATCGTGTATATCTCCCCGGTCTCGTCATCAATGACCGTGGTATTATCCGGCACCGTCTTCAGGAACGCCTCCCGTTCTTTTATCTTGGCATCGAGAAGCATCCTTTCCTCGATCAGCCTAGCGTAGACCGGGTCATTGCAATTGGAGTGGTCGTAGGATACGCCTGTCTCCTTTATCTTGACCGTGGCCCCGTTCCAAGAGCGCTCCTTACCGTATTTCTCGATCTCGGAAAGGACGGCGTCCTTCATCCGGTCATCGTCCAGCGTCCTCTTGATGGTCTCTTGCATCGCCTTTAACTTGACGACGTGTGATACGGGATCTACCTCTCCTTCCAATACCGGGTTCAAAAGTTCTACTGATAAATCCTCGATCTCGCTTTTCGTTAGCGGAGTCTTGCCGCTTAGCTCTAGTTCTTTGCTCATGATAGGTTATTGTTTATTTTATAGTTGTTGTATATCTCGATAATGGATTCCATTTCCACCTTTCCGACGATGTAGGACTTGTTTATAAGGCTCTCCACGGAGAAAGACTGGTTGGATTCCTTGGCCTTCTTCTCGTTCTTGTATATCCACTTAGATATGGATTCCATGGCACTCTCATTATTTATATGATCTCTCGTAAGCTCTTTCTTCTCGTTGGAGTTAGCCTTTTTAGGCTGCTCTTTAGGCTGCTCCTTTTGGGCGGTATTACCGCTCGCTATGTTAGCGTCCTCGTCATCGTCAGCCACGATGCCTAGGATGGCGCAAAAGGCGTATCTCTTGGCGTACGTGATGGCCGATCCTATGGATTGAGCGTCCGCCGTATTGGATGGCATCCTTACCTTGGACGATATCCATTGACCGGAGGAATGAAGCAGTATGGTCCGGATAGAGTAATCATCCTCTATTAGCTGACATACTGAAAGTTCATTGTCGGCTAATGGCTGTTTCGCCGCCCTTTTGCATTCGGATAGGTCCGCGTACTTAAACTTGTATTCTCCTCCCGTTTTAGTCCTTACCTTGACCTCGGAATTGAGGCTTGGTTGCTCTAGCGATCCTTGGAACTTGGCCAACGCTATCGCTAATTTGTCAATCTCTTCTGATTTGTCCATGTTATCGTGTATTTAATTCGTCAGCCTCCGGGAGTCGAACCCGGACTAAGACCATCGGCCGCCCTGCCCTCACTACCGTGTCCCTTTCCACCGGGCCAATGATATCGTCATGGCCTACCACTTGTCTAGGATATCGGTTGCCGGTCTGGGTCGGGGTTGCACCTCGTAAGGGCGGGATGTTACCAATTATATGAATCACATAGGAACCTAAGCTCCTCCATGCTCTCCTCATATTCCTCGTTGTCCTCCTCCCCGTCGTACTCCGGTTCGCCGTCGGGGTCTTTGATGTAGATGTCTCTCATGCGATCCTCCGATAAGCAATGCCTTGGGACTATTGTATTTCTTTAAATACCCCTCCAGCTAATTTGTAATATGTATCCGCCTTTATCTTCTCCCCATCAACAAATTCCGTTTTTACGCAAACGGGGATATATCTTTGCTTTTTATCAGAATAAGACCATTCGGATAATGTTATCCATGATCCTTTTGAGGCTTTTGCTACAGAGTTAATACCTGCGCACATGATGACACAGCCTTCGCCTGTGCTGTCTATCTGGGCACCGTCGCCGGATGATCCTATCTTGGCACCGTAGCCGGATGATCCTATCTTGGCACCGTAGCCGGATGATCCTATCTGGGCATAGTTGCCGGATGATCCTATCTTGGCATAGTTGCCGGATGATCCTATCTTGGCATCGTCGCCGGATGATCCTATCTGGGCATCGTAGCCGGATGATCCTATCTTGGCATCGTCGCCGGATGATCCTATCTGGGCACCGTCGCCGGATGATCCTATCTGGGCATAGTTGCCGGATGATCCTATCTTGGCACCGTAGCCGGATGATCCTATCTTGGCACCGTAGCCGGATGAATTATCCTTTATGCTCGTTTTTATTTTTTCAGGTGATGTGATCTCTTTTAGCCATTCGACTCCAAGATAGATCATGTCAGCCAATTTTAACTCTGCTTTTATTTTTATTTTCGAGGAGCAAATCTTTGTCCCTCTATCCTCCTTGGATATATTCCCGTCTTGCTCTACTTCGCAAAACCTAGAGTCTATCATAGTATAGTGATCAAAAACATCAAACGGGCTTTCGCAAGCGTGAAACCCTCTGTTACACACCTTGATCTCTCCATCCATCTCATATTCCTTGCCTATTTCATATTGAAAATCCCGGCATTTTAAATTTTTGTCAAATCCCTTGTAAGATTTTATAGCAGCCATTTTATTTATCGTTTATTAGTTCTACAATGTCTTTTCTTATTTTTATAAGCTCCTCTTTACTAAGCTCTTTTAACTCGTCTAGTATATAGTCTTTCCTTGAGCGGTTAAGTCTTGAAGGGGCTTGTACCACGTATAATACCCCGGAATCATTTTTCTGATTCATAGGTCATGATCACGATTTGATGTACCACAATAAAAACTGATATAATCCCTAGGATCAAGAGGTGGATATTGAATGGCTTATCGTACCACTCAAATATTGACACTATTGACATTAGCCCTAGTACGGTAGCTAAGACCATCCTAAAAGTAAAGATGGTAATGCTCTTTATGGCCCGGAATATCTTCCAGAACCATGCTTGGTTTCTCTTTATCATATATATTGTTGTTTTTAAAATTCGGAAGAAAGGCCTCATATCCTCACGGACGGAGACCTGCGTTGCACTTTAGTGAAATAATTGATTGAATAAGCACCCCTAGGGGTGAAACGTGCTCCCTGCCGGGCTTGAACCGGCGACCCTAAAGGCTCTGACCAACTGAGCTAAGGGAGCGTTTGCCGGGGAATCCCACCCCGGCACAGTTTAAGTAAAAACTAATATTCCCTAATTGCCTGCCTCACGGCGGTATATTAAGGTCTTGGTTGAGAAGTGTATAATAATTAGCAATGTGATTTAAGCGTGGTAGCCGGGGGAACTCGAACCCCCTGTAACCCTGAATAATAATATGAATTTATTATGGTTCGCTACCTGCCCTAGCCATTTCCTAGGGTGGGATTCTTCTTTCTTTCATTGTGATCAAACTTGGTTATTAATAGGTCTATCGGTGTTTGTTCCCGGCAAGGTTATCGCTCTCTCGCCGGGATTGCTTAACTTTACGGTGCTAAACATAAAATAAATCGTTTTTCAATTCTTCCAGCCGCTTATTGGAAATATCATAATAGACCTTGTCTATTTCAAAACCGATAAAATTGCGCTTCAACTCTTCGCATGCTATTATCGTAGTTCCGCTGCCTAAAAAAGTATCAAGGACCGTATCCCCCTCACTGGAACTATTCAGTATCATTTTACGTACAAGCTCTAAAGGTTTCTGCGAGTTATGCAGCTTTTCTTTAGAGGTGAAGTTTATAGGTCTTATCCTCCAAACATCACGCTCGCTAGCGCTAAACTTTCGCCTTGCATTACCCTTGGAGGCGTATATGATAAATTCATGCGAAAAACGATAGTGCGATCCTGCTTTAATCCATTCATAGTCCCAAACAATCAAATTTCTAATGACAAAGTATTCTTGCATGATAGGATAGAGAAATGGATATGTGCGCCAATCTGTATTTATGTAGATATCAGACTCATCTTTTAAGACTCTTTTTAATTCTTTGAAATATGCGTCAAAAAAAGGCCTTATGAGATTATTGTCACTCCAGCTTCCTTTTTTCCCGTTGCTTGTTGTTCCAATACAATATGGCGGATCTGTGACTACCAAATCTACGATGCCATCAGGAATGCGTCTCATTCCTTCCAAGCAGTCCTCATTGTATATTTTATTTAATTCGATTTCTTCCATATTCTTTTGTTTTAAATATTAGCTCCCCCACAACCTCCAACGGTTTCTAACCCGAATGATAACGGGTGGGGGAATTTTTATTATAAGTAGATTCTTCCTGCTTATGCGTCACAGGTGCGATAAGACCATAAGCCGGAAGACTTGTTAATGTGGTCTCGTCTTTTTGGAAAAAAACCTTTCCTGAGCGAGCTTTACGTCCACTAGGATATATTTACCATTTTGTTTTATGGCATCCCCGAAAATCCCCTTCTTCTTGTATCTCGCTATGGTGGATGTACTTACTTGGAGCAATTTCGCCAAGGAATCTAGTCCCCTAACGTATTTCCGGGATGGATCTTCTTCTTTTTGGGTGGCTAGCCTTGATATGATCAAGTCCGCTAGTTGTCCGGCTGTCACTTGGGTTGCCGGTAATTCCGCTATATTCTCCATATTGTTATTGTTATAATGTTATATTCCTCCCTCTACAGCCTCTAAAAGCCCTAGAGGATATCTCTATTCTAGCTATGGACCGGCACCTTTGCCTTGCCCTTCTCATTTCCAGATGAGAATCCACGCAAAGGATAAGTAGCAAGACGCACGCCACGGCTGAATGAACCATCTGTTGTATATTTACGTTAGCCTTTATATCGCACAGTCTCTCGCATAGCTTTATGGCCAATTCCCTTCCGTTCCTTACGCCAAGTATCTCGAAAGCCGTCCTTAGCTGGTTTATGATCGTATGCAACGACCTGTGTTTTTTCTCGGCTATCTCCTTTTTCTCGAATCCCACGGCGTAATACTGGGCCGTGTAATCACATTCCTCGGTTAACTCGGTGAATACCCTTTCCATGATCTGTCATGTTAAGCGTCTGACATAAACGATCCCTTCTTCCTTGTTTGATACGGAAGACCATTTTCTTCCCTCTCTATAATACTTAGCGTTTAACAGAGACACGTTATTTCTAACCGTCTCCAACACTTCTATAGGGAATGATAGTTTCTCAGATACTTTCATTTCTCTGATCTTTCTTTTGCTTTCCACTTTTTTCTGCATGATTTACATTTCCTTTTTATTTATAATAGCTCCCCCACAACCTCCAACGGTTTCGAACCCGAATCATAGACGGGTAGGGGAGTGTATCTTATGCGTTAGATAGACAGTTTGACACCGATACGGAAATATCCGTACTTCACTGACACGACGTAATATCTAACCTTTGTATATACATTATTAAATATGTAGACTCCAACGCCGGAACCGATCAAACTACATCGGGAGCGGGGATCATCATCCCTTCCGGTATCTTCGCCTATCATAACCTTACTCGCCATACCTATATCTCTTGCGTATATCCTCTTATGGGGATAATGATTTTATTCAATAAGTCAAAGAACTCTTTTTTAGTGGCCCTTCCGGGACTCAAACCCGGGACCTGCGGTTTAGGAAACCGTCGCTCTGTTCGTCTGAGCTAAAGGACCTTATATCATTTTGGCATGTTTATGCCATTTCGTTATTTCAATCTTTATCGTATCTTTGTGCGTGATTGAATGATGATGCAAATATATAGTATTTTACTATACAATCAAACTATTATAGAGTAAAATGCTATATAAAAAGTTTTTTTAACTTTTGGGCGTTTATGGATATTATGTAAAAATGTATGTCTAGTAGATTTTGCAAGTAAGACATTTGATCGTATTTATCTATATTTCAATGTTTTTTATATTGATTTGTGGAATCGTTTTAGTAATTTGATATAGGAATAAATATATATAGTTTTTTACTATATAATAAAATTAAGTAGAATGAGAATAACATCAGAAATAATTAGTTCTATTCTTGATAGAGAAGGTCTGAAAGCAGCAACATTTGCGAAAAGTGTTGGGGTTGTACCTACTCAAATATATGACCTTCAAAAAGGAAAGATTAAGAAAATATCTGAAGAGATTGCTGATAAAATAATATCTGTATATCCTCATTATAATAAAGTTTGGCTTCTTACAGGTGAAGGGGATATGCTAACCTCTGACGTTCCACCCGCACGATCAGTGGATATCCCGGAAGAAATAGGTGACGGCTTTAATCCAAGGGAACTGCTAGATATCATACATGATCTAACGGCGCAAGGCAAGCAAAACGCGGAGGCGAACGAAAGGAACAGCCGGAATATCGAGAAACTCATAGGCCTGTTGGCCGAGTCGTTGAAGCAAGAGAGAGACGATAGGTCCGGGAACCGGCAAGGAGAGAAAGATTCTGCTTAATAACATGTGAGTGTTGCAAAACAAACTTTTTCGCTGTACTGTTTAATTATTACCTTAAAAAATCTAATTAATATGGTTGGTGATTATGACGATAGAGTAGAGCAGATAATTCGGCTGGCGGAAGATTTGTTTTTAGAGAAAAGAAAAGTGGTAATGACGGTAAGAGTGTATAACCGTGGTATAGCGAATCCTGAGATATCCAAGCGATGCCTTTATGTCAAGCGTGGGAATGTTGATTCGAGCGAATTTTCAACATAGAGATATTAAATATGGAAATAAGTCAAATAGATCAATAAGAAACGCCCATGTCAGAAAAAAACACGGGCGTTATACTTTTTGGATGCGACAAATAGAACTATTTGGTCCTTTCTAGTAAGAGTTTAGATACACGTACTTGTAACTGCTGCAACTCAAGATTGCTCAACTCTTCCAGATCTACATTTGCAATCTTTATTTTCTTATTGCTCTCGTCAAAGGAATTTTTCCTTTCCTCCAAAAGAGCGGTTACTAACTCATCTATTTGATCTTTGATTTTCTCTCCTTTTAACTTGTAATCCGTTGTTCTTGCCATAATATTAGTTTTTAATGTTATTTATTTTCAATGAAATCTAGCTGATATCCTAATGCGTCTCCTATCTTGGACAGGATGTCTATACCAGTGCTGTATTTACCTGTCTCTATCCGGGCGATGTTTCCCGGCGCTAGGCCTGTAAGTTCAGCTAGTTTGTACTGTGATATCCCGGCCTCCATGCGGAGCTGGGCTATCCGCTTGCCTATTCGCTCCCGGTCATTCATATCGCCCTTTCTTTATTTAGATCAATCATTTACTGTTATTATTGTGTAAAATGGAGCCTCCATCCCTACTTGACAGTAGGCATTGCCTTCTTTGTCTACCCAAACAGCCTTACCATAGCTGCTATCTGGATGATTGGTAGTGGAGGTTACTTCAATCTCTTCGCCATTCAAATTATTTTTAAGATATGTTTTCATATTTACTATTATTATAAAATTTCTTCGATTTGAAATTCCGCCTCTTTTTCCCAGTCAAAATAGTCTATATTATCTTCATCTTCGTCTGTTAGATAATAATATGCCGTGACTCTGTAGTTTCCAAACTCGATCGGTTCGCCCGCCCATTCGTTTTTACCTATATGTTTCGGGTCCTCAAAAGATGACATTAAACGGCTGGTTGGTTCTGCCTGAGATTTGAGAGCTTTTTCAACAATTTCTTTCCCGTATTTCTCTTCAATTTCTTTATAAGTATAAGTCTTCATTATATTCGCCCGTCACGCCGGTAGCTCAGCTTTTAATATTAGTTATTATAGCTCTCCCTTTAAAATGTCATTAACGTAAAGCAAAAAGTTTCTGTCGCTTACTTGATCATCGGCAAAAAAATCAAACAACATGCCGTTGCCAAGTTTGGATATTTTTTCAAATGCGGCTTGCATTAATTGAGACGCTTTTTCCCTTGTACTCTCAGGGGCTTCGTTAACAAATTTATCGATTCTTTTTTTGACATCTTCAAGCATCATTTCATGTGCTTGCTTTCTGCCTTGCTCTGTCTTGGATAGTTCTCTATACGTAGATGTATTCATTTCCTTAATGCCGCTTATCCGTTGCCGCCGGTTCTATTGTTATTTTGATATTGCAAATATACTATCAAATTTGATAGTATGCAAGTCTTTCAATGGTTATTTTTTATGCTTTATGGCATATTTTCGTTCTCTTTATCCTCCAAGACTTTTTTAAGCTGATAGAGGCTTATGATATCATATTCGAACGTAGGATTTTCCCAGTTCTTCCGGACAGAGTTTGTCTGAACCGATATAAATTTCCGAAGGTCGAAGATATATTGGCATTGTGACAGTCTTATCTCGTTAAATGTAATCTCGTAGTTATCAAACCACGCAAGCAGTTTTTTTAGTTCCTCGTTCATAATATATTCTTGTTTTTATATAAGATGCTTGTTTATATCTTATCGAACTTGCTCATCTCGTCCTCCTTCAGCTTGTCCACTATATGAGTGTAAGGTCTCATGGCCTTGAGGTCGTTGTGCCCTGTCCATCTCATGATAACTTGAGGGGGGATGCCTAACATGAGGGCGTTGACGACAAACGTCTTCCTTGCGACATGGGTAGTAAGCCGTTCCCACTTGCGGAATGTCTGCTGTATTCGCTTGTTGCCCTCGTACCATACCTCGGTTATCTCGGAGTCCAGCTCCGCCATCTTGCCGAGATCCTTTAGATGCATGTTGTATTTCTGATTGGACAAGACCGGCAGCGCCTTCCCGTTCTTGATCTCGATGTCTTCGTATTTCTCAAGTATTGATTTACTGTACTTGTTCAACTCGATCTGTATGTTGTCGCTGTCCTTCTGTGTCACGATATCAATCTTCCCGTTAATGATATCCGTCTTCCTTAAGTTATATACGTCGGAGTAACGGAGACCGGTGAAGCAACAGAAACAGAAAACGTCACGGACGGTGGATAACGTCCCTTCCTTTATATACATATTATATATACGCATCAGTTCCTCCCATGTCAAGTATATGACTTTCTTCAGCTCGAAGTTCGCCCCTTTAAGCCTTGGGCTGAACCTTCGATAGTCCTTTCTCGTGTTGTATCCCTTGTCGTCGGCCCATAAAAGGAATTGCTTTATGAAGTGGAGGTACTTGTTCAACGTGGTATTCCTTATACCCTTGTATTCCCTTAAGAACTCTACGAAGTCTTGCAAGGTATCCTCCGACAGGTCATCGAACTTGATCTGTGGATTGAACTCCTCCAGAAGGTGCATGATCGAGTTATGTTTGTAGTGCGATGTCTTCGTCCATGCGTTCTGCCTCCCTACCGTATCGATAAACTCCTTGTAGATATCGAACAGGGATATCGGCTTCCTCTCTTCCTCTTTTACCCGGCCTGTCGCAACCTTGAACTTTTCCTTGATATCGTTGGCGCTAGGCATCTCGCCCTCTCTCTCGTATTGGCGGAATATGTTTTGCAATGTGGCACGTATATCGTCAAGATCGGAATTTATCTCGGAAGAGCTTTCCCCGGCCTTGTTGAAGCATCCGTTTTTAACGATGCCCTTCTCCGGGACGAACTTGCTTGCGTCTATCCTATGCCCCGTGGAGAGCGTGATCCTGTTCCGGTTGAATGTCACCACGCACCTGATGGGGACGTTCTTGGTAATCAATTCCCCCTCCTTCCTTCTTTTCTCTATCTCGAATGTTATGCTCCTCTTTATTTCCATGATAAAAACGTGTTGCGTGTAACTACGCGAATTTACACGCAAAAAACATGATATCATATGACATAACATGATATTTAGTGACTGTTTAAAAACACATGAAATAGTTGAACATGAGCGCATATGATATTGTTTGATACTGTATGACAGTATAAGTTATGGTCTCTCCATCTCCACGGAATGAAAAAAGGTCTTACGGATTGTCCGTAAGACCTTTTTTCATTCATTGTAAACCCATTTATAAGGAGGTGGCGGTACGTATGGACCAGCCTTTTGATGGGGTAATATATCAACCGATTTGACGATTACGTTATTACCTTTCTGGGTACAAACCAGACATTTTGAACGTAATTTCCTTTTAGCCATGTTGAAGACGATATTCGGATTGAAATGAACTCCGTTTATACGAGTCTCAAAATGTAAATGCTCGGTAGTAGCCCTGCCGGTACGTCCGGTTAAGGCGATCGGTTGTCCGGCGAGAACACGATCTCCGGGTTTAACCAAGTTCTTGGAGTTGTGGCTATAGATCGTTTCCAGCCCATTATAATGGCGGACAACGATAACGTTGCCATAGGCGGCGAATGGTTTCGCCATTCTGACAATACCATCGAAAGCAGACACGATCGTATCGTTGGCACAAGTCTTGATATCTACTCCGGAATGATGTCTTCTCCTTCCCCCGTAAGGAGAGATCACGTTTCCATTAGGAAGGGGAAATGCGTATTCCCCGGCGGGGATCAAGGATAAATCAATAATTTCCGTGTTATTCTCATCGAATAGCTTGGGGTCCTTGATCGCTATCTGGCTTTTATCACGGGGCGTAAAGGCTTCCGTGATATCTTTTCTAGGAGAATGGCAAACCGCTAGCTCCGGAGCTTCCGGCAACATGAAATTGAAATCCATGACAGGAAGAGGAATATTCGCCGTAGGGAAATCCATAGTCTTGGGAGGGGCCGGGCGTGGAGCAGGCTTTTGCGTACGGCAAGACGCAAATAAAATTAGCGTAAGAATGAGTATTCCATTGTGTATTTTAGATGCCATTAGATATTGTTTTACCACAAAAGTATAAAAAAGCCTCTTTCAATGACCTATATTTCCGATATGTTTATACTTCTTTTTATTCTTTGTGTTTTTTCTGATAGTTGAATTTGCCTACCTTTGTGAAGGTAAAATGGAGATATTATACGATGATTGAGGGGACTAGTTTGGCTCTTTGGTCAGAGAGGATGACGATATTGTATTTGCTGGTATTTCTCTAAACTGAAAACGACCAATTTAAAGTACACAGAGAAATAGACAATGCGAATACACCTGTATTTGGTGTGTTCCTTTGCCTTATTTCTGTTGTGTACAAGGCATTTGGTCGTGCCGCAGTTTGACGGGTTTAAGGTAAAGTGTAACACACCTTTTCTCAGATGTGGGTTTATTTATGAGATAAGATTACCTTAAAAACGGCTTTTGTATATGAAAGAACAAAAGGAGATACATATCGGTTCGTTAATAAAAGAGAAAATGGAAGAGCGGGGACTTTCGGTTTCCGATTTTGCCCATGCGTTGCATTATGAACGTACCAATATTTATAAGATATTTAAGCGAAGCAGTATTGATGTGGATTTGTTACTGCGTATATCGGAAGTCTTAGCCTATGATTTCTTGCGGGAGGTGTATTTAGCGGACGAACCCCGACGATATTCAATCACTATAGAAGCGGACAAGGAAGATATAGAGGAGATCCGTAAATGGCTGTTAGAGAAAAGGCGTGAATAAGTTTCACGCTTTCGTGAAATAAGATCACGGTCGATATAAGACCGGTCACTTTGATTGTTTCTACATTTGACCGTCTCGATGTTTCATCATAACATTAGAGAAATAGGTTAAATCAAGGCCGTGCTCTTCTTGTTCCGTATGTGAATATAGGCAGGAAGAAAGCGGCCACTTTTTTCTTCTGTGTACGTGCACAATTCGATTATTTCCTTTATATTTGTCGATAAACAACGAATTGTTAACATTTCTAATATGAAAGTTCTAAAGACTGCCCTGCTATTCCTGATGTGCGTATCTTTCTCCTTCTCCTGTAAGGAAGGGGTAAAGGAAGTAAGGGTGCTGAAACTGGCACACGGATTGCCCCCCAGCCATTCCGTCCATTTAGGATTGCTCTATATGAACGAGCGTCTGAAAGAGTTGTCCGGAGGAAAGATGAGCATGGACATTTATTCTTCCGCTCAATTGGGATCCGAAAATCAATGTATAGAGTTGCTTCAAATAGGAAGTCTCGATATCACGAAAGTTTCCTCCGCCGCGTTGGAAGGATTTGCCGATCCGTTTAAGGTATTTGGCATACCTTATCTATTCCGTTCCCGTGAGCAGTTTTTCGAGGTGTTGGATGGTTCGGTAGGTAAACAGATATTGGGATCAACGGAACCTTATTGGTTTAGGGGACTCGCTTATTTTGACTCGGGGGCCCGTAGCTTTTATACGGTAAACAAGCAGATTCGTACTCCCGAGGATCTGAAAGGACTGAAGATCCGTGTGCAAAAGAGCCCGATAGCCGTGGAGATGATGAAGACATTCGGAGGTTCGGCTACTCCCGTGGATTGGGGTGAATTGTATACGGCCTTACAAAGTAATGTCGTGGATGGAGCCGAGAATAATACGCCTTCCGTGACAACAGCGTTCCATCATGAGGTGGTAAAATACTATTCAGTCAATGAGCACACGATGTGTCCGGACGTGATCATCATTAGTTTGGCTACTTGGCAGAAGCTGACGGAACAAGAACGTAATTGGCTGCGGCAGGCCGCTGACGCCGCCGCTATTTATCAACGGAAACTTTGGGCGGAGCAAGAGAAGCAATCGCTAGAGGAGATGGAAGCGCACGGAGTGGAAATTATTTACCCGGATAAGCAGCCGTTTATGGATGCCGCCGCCCCGATGATCGAGCGGTTTAAGAATGATCCGGTTTTTCATGATTTAATCGATCAAATACAGAATACCCATGAGAAAGATAATTGATAAAGGATTGGAGCTATCGTTGATTTTCTTGATGGCTTTCTTGGTCGTGGATGTGTTATGGCAGGTATTAAGCCGGTATATTCTGGTTTCCCCGAGTTCCGTGACGGATGAATTGGCCGGATATTTATTGATCTGGGTGGGATTGCTGGGGGCCGCTTATGTATCCGGTAAAAATGAGCATCTAGCGATCGATTTATTACTTCAACATATACGTCCTTCCCGCAGGAAGCTCTTGCGATTGTTTATCTTCTTGATCGTATTTTTATTCGCTGTATTTGTATTGATCGTAGGTGGGACTTGGCTGGTATACACTCGTTTTCATTTGGGAGTTACTTCGGCTTCCTTAGAGATTAATTTAGGATATGTGTATTTGGCATTGCCGCTAGGAGGATTGCTTACCGCTTATTATGCGATAGATAACGCGATCGCCTTATTTCGTTCCTCTAATTCTTAAAAGACTGATGATATGGATATTATAGGTATACTTGTATTAGTGATAAGTTTCTTTTTCCTGCTGGTGGTCGGGGTTCCGGTAGCGTATAGCATCGGTGTGGCGGGTATATTGACGATGCTCGTGAATATAGACTCGCTTCCCGCCCTTACGACTTATGCGATGCGTATGGCTTCGGGTCTGGACAGTTTCGCTCTGTTGGCGATCCCGTTTTTTATATTGGCGGGGAATATCATGAATAGCGGAGGTATCGCCTTGCGCTTGATCGATTTCGCTAAAGTGCTGGTCGGACGGTTGCCCGGAGGACTGGCGGTAGTCAATGTCGTGGCGAATATGTTATTCGGGGCGATCAGTGGCTCTGCCGCCGCCGCTGCCTCTGCTATCGGGAGTATTATGACACCGGAGATGAAAAAGGCCGGTTACGATCCGAATTTCAGTGCCGCCGTAAATATCTCTTCCGCCACTACCGGCATGACGATACCTCCGAGTAATGTCTTGATCGTTTACTCCTTGGCGAGTGGTGGAGTCTCTGTATCCGCCTTGTTTATGGCTGGTTATCTACCGGGAATTCTTACGGGAGTGGCGATCATGATCGTAGCCGCTATGTTTGCCGCACGAAAGGGGTATCCGGTTGGCGTACGTGTTCCGTTCTCGGAGGCGACAAGGGTATTTTTCAGGGCGATCCCTAGTTTGATGCTATTGGTGATCGTGATCGGAGGAATCTTGGCGGGACTGTTTACGGCTACCGAGGCTTCGGCGATCGCTGTACTGTATGCGTTAATCCTCTCTTTTATCTATAAAGAACTTACTTGGGCTAAATTGCCGCAAGTGTTATTGCGATCGGCCAAGACTACGGCTATCGTCCTTCTTTTGGTGGCGACCTGTACGGGTTTATCTTGGATCATGAGTTATGAGAATATTCCTCAGACGGTAAGTGCCGCTTTGCTAAGTATAAGCGACAATCCGGTGGTCATCTTGATACTTATCAACGTGATCCTATTGATTGTCGGGATCTTTATGGACATGACGCCCGCAGTATTGATCTTTACCCCGATCTTCCTGCCGATAGCGACGGGGCAATTAGGGATGGACCCGGTACATTTCGGGATCATGATGGTGTTGAACCTTTGTGTGGGATTGTGTACGCCACCGGTGGGTTCGGTATTGTTTATCGGATGTAGCGTGGCGGGGACAAAGATCGATCAGGTGATCCGCCCGTTGCTGCCGATGTTCGCGGCGATGGTTATCGTCTTGTTCTTGGTGGCGTTCTTGCCGGATTTAAGCTTATTGATTCCCCGGTTGTTCGGTTTGTGATGTTCCTCCATAGGGTCGAGGTAGCCTTGTGCTATAAATAGGGCAGTACTCTGTACGAAGTATTCCAGTACTTACGTGCTGAGTACCGCAATACTTCGTGCAGAGTTCTGTAGTACTTTAGCCACAGTACTGCGGTACTTCGTACACAGTACTGCGCTAACTGTAAGACGCTGTCTTTTTAATGTCCTTTGAACAGGGATAAGGCGATACCCATCTCCAATCCCCGTAGCTCGGCCAGACCCCGTAAACGTCCGATGCAGGAGTAGCCCGGGTTGGTTTTCTTCTTTAGGTCGTCTATCATTTGATGTCCATGATCCGGTCGCATGGCGATGGAGCATTGGCGGCGTTGTTGCAATTCCAGTAAGGCTTTCATGACACCGTACATATCCACATCGCCCTCCAGATGGTTCGCCTCGAAAAAATTACCCTCCGAGTCTCGTTGCGTGCTGCGGAAATGAACGAAATCGATCCGATCCCCGTAACGTTCCATGATCCCGGCCAAGTCGTTATCACTTCTGACACCGAAAGAACCTGTGCATAGGCAAAGCCCGTTGCTAGGATTCGGCACGGCCTCTATTAACTTCCGGAAATCATCTTCCGTGCTCAAGATACGGGGAAGCCCGAGAATGGAATAGGGGGGATCATCTGGATGGATAACGAGCTTGACACCGGCCTCGTCCGCCACGGGAGCTATTTCCCGTAAGAAATAGATCAGGTTCGAGCGAAGTCTCTCCGCGTCGATATCTTTATAACGGTCTAACGCTTCCCTAAACTGCTCGATCGTAAAAGTCTCTTCCGAGCCGGGTAGTCCGGCGATCATATTGCGAACCAACAGCTGGCGGTCTTCCTCGCTCATAGCGTCATAGCGTGCCTTGGCTTTCGCCTTGTCCGCCTCCGTATATTCGGCTTCCGCCGCCGGTCGTTTCAATATGAATAAGTCGAACGCCATAAAAGCCGCGCGTTCAAAGCGCAAGGCTTTGGAGCCATCCGGCATCGTATAAGCCAAATCGGTACGAGTCCAGTCCAATACCGGCATGAAGTTGTAAGTAACTACCCGGATATCGCAAGCTCCCAGATTACGGATGCTTTGTTTGTAGTTCTCTATATAGGTTTGAAAATCCCCGGTTTGCGTCTTGATATGCTCGTGTACGGGCACACTCTCAACCACACTCCACCGTAATCCGGCGGATTCGATCAAGGCTTTCCGCTTTTGAATCTCTTCCGTAGTCCAAACTTCCCCGTTCGGGATATGGTGCAACGCATTTACGATACCGGTGGCACCCGCCTGACGGATGTCCCAAAGGCTGACAGGATCATTCGGTCCGTACCAACGCCAAGTTTGCTCACATAGATACATAATGAATAATTTTTAAATTTATCAATGTGCCAATATGCCAATGCGGTTTGATGCATGGCTGGTTGGCACATTATTTAGATGGAGAAAGCGTCGAAACCTCCGTCTATGGGGATCACGGTACCGGTTACGAATGCGGAGGCGTCGCTCGCCAGCCATTGTAAAGTACCGAGTAACTCCTCCGGTTTTCCTAAGCGGCGGAACGGCGTGTGTGCGACGATCGTGTTGCAACGATCACTAGGTGATCCATCCGGATTGCTCATCAATGCCCGGTTCTGCTCGGTAAGGAAGAATCCCGGTGCCATGGCGTTCACTCGCAGGCCCTCTCCGAATTTAATCGCCAGCTCCCCGGCCATGTATTGCGTGAAATTGTTGATAGCGGCTTTTGCGCATCCATAGCCAACCACACGAGTCAATGGGCGTAGGGATGATTCGGACGAGATGTTAATAATGCTTCCTTTCCCTTGTCCCACCATGACCTCGGCGAAGACCATTGTCGGCAGTACGGTCCCGAATAAGTTCAGGTCTACGACTGTCCGGAAAGCATCGATATCCAGATCAAAGATCGTCTTGTCGGGAGGAATCGTCGCTCCGGCTTGGTTGCCACCCGCCAAATTGACTAAAACATCAATCTTCCCATATGCTTTCAATATCTTTTGCTTGTTTTGCTCCAGCAAGGCTTTATCCAGTACGTTTGAAACCAAGAATAAGGCCTCGCCCCCTTCCGCTTTAATCTCATTGACCAAGGCAGATCCTTTTTGCTCGTTTCGTCCGAGGATTACGACATATGCGCCTTCTCTCGCCAAGTGCTTGGCCATGCAGGCTCCTAATATACCATAGCCTCCGGTCAACAAAATCACTTTCTCTTTTACGCTAAATAAGGAGTTCATCAGATATAATTATTGTAGTATTGTATATTTTCCTTTACCAAGATATCGATCGGCATATAATTGACAGGCTCAATTTTCTCCTTAAGGATCAGATGCCTGAAGAGTGCCTTGATACAATGATATCCTTGTACCTCCGGTCGTTGGGCGATCAAATGCGTGATCAAGCCGTTTTCCAGATAACGGACGTTCGGTTCTATCACGTCGTAGCCAAGAAGCTTGAAAGGATAGTCCGGCCGTTCGCTACTTAGATAATCTCCAAGGAAATGGGCCCTCGAATTAAAGATGATACCGATTCTTACTTGAGGATATTTCTCGAAGAAAGTATTCAGTAGCCTCTTATTCTCCTCCTTATCATCCGCGTGCACATGCAGCAAATGAATCTTTCCCTTGAATGGGGTGTTGGCGAGATAATCCCGGAATCCTTCCTCTCGTTTCTGCACTTGCGTAGAACATGAATCCCCTTTACGGGTGAAACGGAAAATCACTAGATCGTCCCCTTGACGGATTTGCTCGAATAAAAGGCGTCCCGCTATATAACCCGAATCATATGAATGCGTTCCGTAATAAGAGATACAATTCGTGTGATCGATAAAAGAATCGATCAATATATAAGGAATACCTTTCTGGTCTAGCCGCTGGGTCAAGGTCAAGACACTTTGCTTAAATAATGTAGCGATGATAACCCCTTGGCAATCCGCGGTCTCAATCTTCGGGATTAATTCGTCGAAACTGTTGCTGTCGTATTGGTCAAAATAGATTTGCTCGACATCGATATTATAGCTAAACAATTCCCGTTTTGCTTTCTCGATCCCTTGGCTTAGTTTCGCCCAGTATTCCCCTTCATGGAAAGAAGGGATCAAGGCGATGAAATGATATTTTTTCTTCAACGCTAAAGAACGGGCTATCAGATTTGGTTGATAGTCAATTTCTTTTAAGATTTTCTCCACCTTTTTCCGTGCGTCCTCCGATACCTTTCCCCGCTCATGTAAAATGCGGTCTACCGTACCGGTCGATACGCCGGATAATTCGGCGATATCTTTTATCCTGTAATTTTTATTCATGGTATAGATTGTAGTGTGTATTCGTCCTCTCTGTTTATTCGAGTATTTGAAGAGGTGTGTTCAATTTACGGAAAACGTAGCCATACATCATATAGATAAGAGGAACGGCGACGAAAATTCCGATACCGAACAAAATACATCCTAATATCAGGATCCCGATCATTACCAACGCCAGAATGAACAGAGGCAATGCTTGTCCTTTCGTTATCTCCCAGCTTTTATGCAAAGACTCGATAATTCCAGCGTTTTCCTCGATAATAAAGGCTTGGAAGAACTGAAGGCGCAATGCCAGATAAATACCGGGGATGATAAAAAATAAGAAACCCGCCAATACGACAAATCCCGTGATAAGACTCGCTAGAAAGTAGGTGATGATATTCTTTGTCTGTTGTCCATATGCGGAAAACTGAGGTTCTTCCCCATCCAACGCCTGAAATATATTTTTCATATATCCTAAGGAGAAAATAATGGAGAATAACGCGCTGATCACGTTTACGATGATTTTACCGATAATAGAACTTTGCATGGGCATCGCGAACGCTGTCAGCGTGAAAGACAAGATACAATATCCGATTAATAATCCGGCTAATATCCATAGTTGCGACTTCGTTCCCTTCCATGCGGTACTGAATACTTCTGATATTATAAATTTAGGTTCCATAATGTATAATATTTGTTTATTGTGTGTGGACACAAATGTAAAATATATTGTTGAAAAAAACAATTTTATTTTCGTTTGAAACCAAAATAGATGTATTTCAACAGGTGCTTCCTTCTAAGTGCTATTAATTTAGGTGAAAAAGATAAGTAGGAAACAGAAAATCGTGTAAAAAGTTTCTACATTTGTAGGATGAAACAGCGAGTAAAGACCCTATTGTGTGAATAGATGTAAAAGATCTCCACTTGGGTTAGAAAGAGAAGGTAACTGAAAAACAGCCTTGAATATATAATTATATACAAATATGGATAAACGAATGCTGAAAATTACGATTACTCAGTTAAGGCAGATCGCATTGTTTGCGGTTGGTATGTCTTTATTAACTGCCTGTGGAAACAGTCAGAGTGGTATGAAATTAGGGGATGCTGAGTTCGCTGTGATGGCGGTCAATTCAACGACTAGCGACCAAACAACATCCTATCCGGCTACCATCAAAGGTACGCAGGATATCGAAGTCCGTCCTCAAGTTTCTGGATTTATCGTGAAATTATGTGTGGATGAGGGAGCTACGGTTCGTAAAGGACAGGCGTTGTTCCAAATTGATCCTACGCAGTACGCTGCTGCGGTAGGTCAGGCTAAGGCCGCGGTCGAGATGGCGAAGGCAAACGTAAGCACTTTAACATTGACCGAGAGGAATAAGAAGACTTTGTTTGATCAGAAAATCATCAGTGATTTCGAGTATCAAACAGCCGTGAACCAGCTGATGTCGGCAAAAGCGAGCTTGGCGCAGGCAGAGGCTCAATTGGTGAGCGCTAACCAGAACTTATCTTTCTGTACGGTTACAAGTCCCTCGAACGGTGTTGTCGGTACATTCCCGTATCGTGTAGGTAGCTTGGTAAGCGCTTCGATCGCTCAACCGCTGACTACCGTATCTGAGATCGGTGATATGTATGTGTATTTCTCTATGACGGAAAAGGAGTTATTGGCATTGACGAAAGCCGGTGGTACCTTGAAAGAGCAATTAGAGAAGATGCCGGCCGTAAGACTGCAATTGGCGGATGGCTCTACGTACCATCATGAGGGTAAGATTGATGCCGTGAGCGGTGTTATCGATCAATCTACCGGTTCTGTAAGCATGCGTGCTATTTTCTCTAACGAGGGAAATGTCTTACGAAGCGGTGGTACTGGTAATATTATCTTCCCGTATACGATGAACGATATCATTACGATCCCTCAATCGGCTACCGTGGAGATCCAGGATAAGAAGTTCGTATTTGTATTGCAGTCTGATAATACGGTGAAGAATACGGAGATCAAGGTTTCCAATTTGGATGATGGTAAGAACTATTTAGTAACAAATGGCTTGAAGTCTGGCGATAAGATTGTCGTGGAAGGCGTACAGATCTTGAAAGACGGTCAAGAGATCCAGCCGATTACTCGTGAGCAACAAAAAGCAAAGTACGATCAGGCCTTGAAAGACCAGCATGACGGTAATTTGCAGACCGCTTTTAATTAATATGTAATCATAGAATAAGACAAATATTCGCTTTTGTCGAGTAAAAACGAAAAACATGAAATTAGATAGATTTATAAACCGCCCGGTGCTCTCCACGGTGATTTCCATCTTGATTGTCATCTTGGGTTTCCTAGGCTTGATTTCCTTGCCGGTTACCCAATATCCGGATATCGCCCCTCCAACCGTATCGGTGAGAGCCACTTATACGGGTGCTAACGCGCAAACCGTATTGAATAGTGTGATTGCGCCTTTGGAGGACCAGATCAATGGTGTTGAGAACATGATGTACATGAGTTCTACCGCCTCGAATAACGGTTCCGCGGAAATTTCCATTTATTTTACGCAGGGAACAGACCCGGATATGGCGGCTGTAAACGTGCAGAACCGTGTGTCTATGGCTCAAGGTTTGTTGCCTGCCGAGGTAACGCAGATTGGTGTGACTACCCAGAAACGCCAGAACTCTATGTTGTTGGTATTTTCTGTATTTGCCGAGGACGATCGTTATGACTCTGAGTTTTTGGAGAATTACGCGAAGATTAACTTGATTCCGGAAGTGCAGCGTGTACATGGTGTAGGTGACGCGAACGTGTTGGGTACGGATTACTCCATGCGTATTTGGTTGAAGCCGGATGTGATGGCTCAATATAAATTAAGTCCGAGCGATGTGACCGTAGCTTTGTCTGAACAAAACGTAGAGGCGGCTCCGGGTTCGTTTGGCGAAAGGGGTAATCAGTCCTTTCAATATACGATTCGCTACAAAGGACGTTTGCAAGAGGTTAATGAGTTTGAGCAGATTGTTGTAAAGGCTTTGCCGGATGGTGAGGTCTTGCGTTTGAAAGATATCGCTGATATCGAGTTGGGGCGTTTGACTTACAACTTTATCAACCGTGTAAATGGTCACGACGCCGTTACCTGTATCGTTTACCAGATGCCGGGAACCAACGCTACGGAAACAATTAGTAACATTGAAACCTTGCTGGAGGAAACTCAGTTGACAATGCCTCCCGGAATGAAGGTGAATATTTCCATGAATGCCAATGACTTCTTGTTCGCTTCTATCCATGAGGTAATCAAGACTTTGTTGGAGGCGTTCGTATTGGTGTTTATCGTGGTATATGTGTTCTTGCAGGATTTGCGTTCTACGTTGATTCCGGCTATCGCTATTCCGGTTGCCTTGATCGGTACCTTCTTTATGTTATCCTTGATCGGATTTAGTATCAACTTGTTGACTCTTTGTGCTATGGTGCTTGCCATCGCGATTGTGGTCGATGATGCGATCGTCGTCGTCGAGGGTGTCCATGCCAAGTTGGACCAAGGGTACAAGTCGGCGAAACTCGCTTCTATCGATGCCATGAGTGAGTTGGGTGGCGCTATCGTCTCCATTACGTTGGTCATGATGTCCGTGTTTATTCCCGTAAGTTTCATGGGAGGTACGGCCGGTACGTTCTATCGCCAGTTTGGTCTGACGATGGCGATCGCTATTGGTTTGTCCGCTTTGAACGCCTTGACATTGAGTCCCGCCTTGTGTGCGATATTCCTGAAACCACACGATACGGAACATAAGGAAAAGAAAACGACCTTCGTTTCCCGATTCCATACTTCGTTTAATGCGGCTTATGATTCTTTGTTGGCTAAATACAAGAAAAGTATCGTATTCTTCATCCAGAAGAAATGGCTTTCATTCGGTATTGTTGCCGCATGTATTGCGTTATTGGTGTTCTTGATGCAGGTTACTCCTACGGGTATGGTGCCGAACGAGGACACGGGTACGATTATGGGTGCCGTTACGTTACCCCCGGGAACTTCTCAGGAGCGTACCTTTGAGGTAATGAATAAGGTGGATAGCTTGATCGCTGCCGATCCGGCCGTTGAGTCTCGTACGGCGGTTGTCGGTTTTAGTTTCATCGGTGGTCAGGGGCCTTCTTACGGTTCATTCATCATCAAGCTGAAAGATTGGGAGGAGCGTTCTATGATGCAAAATTCCGATATCGTATATGGTAGCTTGTTCATGCGTGCCCAAAAGATCGTAAAGGACGCTCAAGTATTGTTCTTTACGCCTCCTATGATCCCCGGTTACTCAGCGTCTAGTGATATCGAGTTGAATATGCAGGATAAGACCGGTGGTGAGTTGGATCGTTTCTTTGATATCTCCAAGGAATATATGGCCGCTCTGACGGCACGTCCGGAGATCAAGTCCGCTCAATCTACGTTTAACCCGAACTTCCCGCAATATGAGATCGATATCGACGCTGCCGCCTGTAAGAAAGCCGGTATTAGTCCAGCTGATATCTTGTCTACCTTGCAAGGATATTATGGCGGTTTGTATGCCTCTAACTTTAACCGCTTCGGTAAGATGTACCGTGTAATGGTGCAGGCGGATCCTGATTTGCGTAAGAATATGGAATCTTTGAAAAACATCAAGGTAAAGAGTGGTAACGATATGGCTCCGATTTCCCAGTTCATTACGATGAAGAAGGTGTACGGCCCGGATATCATCAGTCGTTTCAATATGTACACTTCTATCAAGGTGATGGTTGCTCCGGCGGATGGTTATACCAGTGGTCAGGCGTTGAAGGCGATTGACGAGGTGGCTAAGGTAACGCTTCCGGCAGGCTTTGGTTATGAGTTAGGAGGTATGGCGCGTGAGGAAGCAAGTACGAGTGGTAGTACGACGGCTTTGATCTTCTTGCTGTGTTTCGTATTCGTTTACTTGCTGTTGAGTGCGCAGTATGAGAGTTACATCCTTCCTTTGTCCGTATTGCTCTCCGTGCCGTTCGGTTTGATGGGTAGCTTCTTGTTCGTCCAAGGTTGGGCCGCTTTGGGAAATATCCCGGCGTTGAAGATGATCGTAGGAACCATGTCTAACAATATCTATATGCAGATCGCCTTGATCATGTTGGTAGGTTTGTTGGCGAAGAACGCTATCTTGATCGTAGAGTTCGCTTTGGAACGTCGTCGTATGGGTATGAGTATCACATGGGCTGCCGTGTTAGGAGCCGCCGCCCGTTTGCGTCCGATCTTGATGACCTCATTGGCGATGGTGGTCGGATTGTTGCCTATGATGTTCGCATTCGGAGTAGGAGCGCACGGTAACCGTACATTGGGTACAGCGGCTATCGGCGGTATGTTCATCGGTATGATCTTCCAGATCTTTATTGTTCCGGTTTTGTTCGTGGTATTCCAGTACTTACAGGAGAAATTCAAGCCGATCGAATGGGAAGATTTGGATAACAGCGATATGAGTACGGAAATAGAACAGTACGCTAAAATAAAATAAGAGATGACAATGAAGAAACAAATTATATATATGGTATGTGCGACTGCTTTGTTAAGCAGTTGCCATATCTATAAGGCATACGAGCGTCCGGATTCCATCGATGCGACGGGAATTTATCGTGATCCGGTTTCCGAGACTGATACATTAGCCTCCGCGGATACGACCAATATGGGAAACCTTCCTTGGAAGGAAGTTTTTCGTGATCCGAAGTTACAGGCGTTAATTGAGGAGGGATTAGCTAATAACGTAGATATGCAGGCAGCCGTTCTTCGGGTAGAGGAAGCGAAAGTATTGTTGACTTCTGCCCGTCTGTCTTTCTTGCCTTCTATAAACCTTGCTCCCCAAGGTACGATTACGAAGATGGAAAGCAGTGGGTATGTAAAAGCTTACACGGCTCCTGCGGCCGCTAGCTGGGAGGTTGACCTATTCGGAAAGCTCTTGAACGCGAGCCGTGGCCAAAAAGCCTCCTACTTACAGAGCCAGTATTCAAGACAGGCCGTGCGCTCTCAATTGATCGGTGGTATAGCGAATACTTATTATACCTTGTTGATGCTTGATCGGCAGGTGGAAATTACCGCTAAGACGGTTGATATCTATAAAGAGAATGTTCGTGTCATGGAGGCTATGAAGATAGCGGGTATGGCTACCGAGGCTGCCGTGACGCAAATGCGTGCGGCTTACCATCAGGTTTCCGGCTCGTTGATCGAGTTGGAGAGCCAGGTGCGTAGCGTGGAAAACTCATTGTCCGTGTTATTGGCTAAGGCCCCTCAACAGATTGATCGGGGTACTTTGGAGGAACAAGTAATGCCGGAGGATATCATGGTGGGTGTGCCTTTGCAATTGTTGGAGAATCGTCCGGACGTGAAGATCGCGGAGATGACACTTGCCAGTGCTTATTATACGACGAACCAAGCCCGTGCCGCTTTTTATCCGGGATTGAATATCACGGCGACAGCAGGCTGGACGAATGGTTCAGGCATCTCTGTCGCCAATCCGGGCCAATTTATGTTTCAAGCTTTGGCTTCGTTGGCCCAACCGATCTTCAACAATGGTAAGTTGGTCGCTAACTTGAAGGTATCTAAGGCAGAAGAGAAGATCGCTCAAATGAATTATCAGCAGACAATTCTGGAAGCTGGTAAGGAGGTGAGTGATGCTTTACATCAGTATGATGCCACGAGCAAGAAGCTTGTGCAAGACAGAGCGCAGATCGAGCAGCTAGAGAAAGCGGTGGCTTATACCAGTGCCTTGTTCCAGTCGGCTCAATCTACTTATTTGGAAATCCTTTCCGCCCAGCAGAGTCTTTTGAGTGCCCAGTTGACGGAAGTGTCCGACAATGTGCAGCGTATGCAAGCGGTTGTCAGTTTATACAGTGCCATCGGTGGTGGTAGAGAATAATAACCTTAAATGTAGTAAAGTTATGATTAGTCCATTAGCATATGTAGATTCAAGCGCAAAGATCGGGAAGAACGTTACGATTCATCCTTTTGCGTACATTGATAAGAACGTGGAGATCGGGGATGATTGCGAGATCATGCCTCATGCCAGCTTGATGAGCGGTACACGCATGGGAAATCGCAACCGTGTATTTAACGGGGCTGTTATCGCTGCTGAGCCTCAGGATTTCTTTTATAAGGGAGGTGATACGATCGCCGTAATCGGAGATGACAACGTGATTCGTGAGAATGTGGTGATTAACCGTTCCTCGACAGCGGAAGGACGTACTAGTATCGGTAATGGTAATTTCTTGCATGAGGGGGTACATGTTTCTCATGATACGCAGATCGGAAACTGTAGTGTATTCGGCTATGGTAGTAAGATTTCCGGAAATTGTATCTTGGAAGATTATGTGATCTTCGGAGGCAATGTATTGATGAGCCAAGGATCCCGGGTTGGGGCTTGGGCGATGATTCAAACCGGCTGTCGTTTCCGTAAGGATATACCTCCTTTTATCGTAGCGGCTCAAGAGCCTACCACGTATTATGGCGTGAACTCTTTCATCATGTCTCATGAGGGATTCAGTGAAAAGGTTATCAAGCACATCAGTCATGCGTACCGGATCATCTTCCAAGGAAACAGCAGCCTTACGGATGCCTTGTTAATGATCAAGGATCAGGTTCCGATGAGTAAGGAGATCCAACATATTATAGATTTCGTTGGTGAGTCTAAATTAGGTATTGTCAAATAAATACCAATAACAAACGATAGGTAAAAGCCGAAGGAAATCATTTCCTCCGGCTTTTTTATGTAATGGAAGGACGGTTTGGTTAATAATGTTTGTTAAATAATGGTAAACGTGCAGCATTTGTCTCTTTTTAAGTGTCTTACTAATAAGACAACACACAATGAAATCCAATAAAGGAGGTTTAATATGAAAAAGTCATTTTTATTATATCTTATCATGTCTGTATTTCTCATCGGTTATTGCGCTTGCGATAATGATGAGGAAAATTTTGATACGGCTACTACCGGACAAGTGATCAAAGTCCCGGATGATATCAAATCTTTTAATTCAGTTACAAAAGAAATCGTTTTCGAGAAGAATATTTCTATCAAGCAAGACGTGCGAGGCAATGAGAAGGTTGAATTCCGGATAGCTGGAAACGGTCACTTCACGGTAGGCAGTATCTCTTCGATAAGTTCCGTTATCTATAATGCCCCAGTCTTATTAGGGGATTATCAGAGATATTATTTATATGATGGATATCCTGTTGTAGATGTTCTACAAAATGAGGTAAGTAACCAAGAGGAAAGGGACGAAAACATGCAAAAGATAGAGAAAGCTTGGAGCAACTTCCTGAAAGTATTGAATGAGGCTGGAAAGTTGAAGTAGTGATTACCGGTTTGGGATGTAATTCTGCGATACATCTTTTTTGCGCATTTAATAAGTACGTTCTGTATTACATTTGCTAGCGTTTAAATTTAAGTAAATGTGATGAGTATGGGAAAGAACGATTTTGTATGCGGACGTACATAACCGAGTTATGTGAGGGAGGACATCATTCTACGGCGAAGAGTTATCAAGATGCCTTGAATTCATTCAAGCGGTTTAGTGGTCGGGAGGAAATCCCTTATACCTATATTAATAACGAGAACCTTCTATTTTATCAAAATTTCGGAGAAACTTTGCGTCGACAGATTGGAGAAACGTGTGGCGAGCCAGCCGGAAGGGGAGAAGGATTATGAGGTCTATGTCGCTTCCCAAAAGGAGATGAGCCTCACTGCTGCAGGCAAGCGGAAGTGGGTAGAACGAATCCTGTTCCGCTCCATAGTTTTCATCCGCTGTACCGATACCTTACGTAGAAAGGAGATCGTGCACCTTCCATACATCAAACGTTTCATGGTGAACATCGCCGGAGAGAGGCGAGGCGGCATACGTCCCGTGGCCTTCATCCCGGACGATCAGATGGCCAAGCTTCGCCGGATAGTGGGACCTGTTTTGTGATTCGCATAGACTTGCTTGGCTGTGCCAAGGTCAGTATTTCCCGTGATCTGCTTGGTGGGGTTTCTTTGCTTGTTGCTAAATTATATGCATGTATGTCTGAAAAAGGCAGACAAACCCTGTATCGTGGCTTTTGATGAATTTCAGCAGATTTCCAAATACCCTGAAAAAAATATTGAAGCTTTATTGCGCTCCCATATTCAGCATTTATCTAATGTGCATTTTATCTTTTCAGGCAGTGGGTGTCATTTGGTAACGGAGATGTTCCTCTCTTCCGCTCGTCCATTCTATAACAGTACATCGATTTTGGAATTGTATCCTATCGTCGCTGAAGAATACATACCTTTTGTCTGTCATTGGTTTGATGTGTATGAACGGGCTATTCGTGAGGAAGATGTATTGGTTATATATCGTTTGTTTGAGGGGAATACATATTATATGCAGAAAACTTTTCATGAAGCTTTTATAAATATCCCTATAGGCAGTAGTTGTACGTTGGATATATTACGGCAGACAGTTGATGGAGTTTTGGAAGAGGCAGGAGATGGATATCGCCAACTATTGTCCAGAATTCCCGAACGTCAGAAAGAATTGCTGTATGCCATAGCCTCAGCAGGTAAGGCGGAGAAGATTATGAGTGCCGGTTTCATTCGTAAATATTCATTGGTCTCCAGCAGTGCAGTCCAAGCGGCTGCCCGTAAACTGATGGAATTGGATTTGCTGACTGAAGAAGATAATATTTATTTTATCCCGGATATTCTGTTCCGTATGTATCTTCAGCGGCTAAAGAACACGAATATTATCTTCATTCCGTCGTAACTATCCGTATCCACATAAAAAGAAAGAGGCTAACCCCGAAGGATCAGCCTCTTTTATCGCTTTAATAGAAATTCAAATTAAAGTGCACCCACTTCTTTCAAAGCCTCGTTAGTCTTATGAACAGCGGCAGCGCTCTTAGCGAACAACTCTTTCTCCTCAGCTGTCAATTCCAACTCAACGATCTTCTCGATACCGTTCTTGCCAAGGATAACAGGAACACCGATGCAGAGATCAGATTCACCGTACTCACCTTCCAAGTAAACAGAGCAAGGAACCATCTTACCTTGGTTGTGAATGATAGACTCAACAACGAATGCTCCAGCAGCACCCGGCGCATACCAAGCGGAAGTACCTAACAATTTAGTTAATGTAGCGCCACCAACCATTGTGGAAGCAACAACCTCTTGCAATTTTTCTGCGCTTAACAATTTGCTAACAGGGATACCTTTGTAAGTAGCCAAGCGAGCCAACGGAATCATTGTAGTGTCACCGTGACCACCGATTACCATACCCTCAACCTCGTTAGCGTTACAGCCTAGAGCCTGAGATAAGAAATATTTGAAACGAGAGCTATCCAAAGCACCACCCATACCGATGATACGGTTCTTCGGCAAGCCTAAAGACTTCAATGACAAATAAGTCATTGTATCCATCGGGTTAGAGATAACTACCAAGATTGCGTTCGGAGAGTATTTCAAGATGTTTTGAGCTACGCTCTTAACGATACCAGCGTTAACACCGATCAGTTCTTCGCGAGTCATACCCGGTTTACGAGGAATACCAGAAGTGATAACTACAACGTCAGAGTTAGCTGTCTTCTCATAATCGTTTGTGCAACCTACAACCTTAGTATCGAAACCTAGCAATTGAGCGGTCTGCATCATATCCATCGCTTTACCTTCGGATACGCCTTCCTTTACGTCTAGCATTACAACTTCGTCTGCCACTTCATTGAAGGCAAGAACATTTGCGCAAGTAGCGCCTACATTTCCGGCACCAACAACTGTTACTTTTGACATAATAAATAAGTTTTAGTATGTTATTACTTAATAATACGCTATGTTTTTTAACGATGGCAAAGGTACAATCTATTACGGAATAAAGAAATATTTCCGTATATATTTTTGAGGGACATTATTAAATATCGCTAAAGCCTTGTCGAGGCTTCTTGACAACTTGGTACGCTTTTATTTTTAAGATCTTGAGGAAATGTTGTATCTTGGGTGCGAACAAAACTTAACCGAGGGAAGTTTTATTTATATGGGTTATTAATCTTAAATCCAACGTACTTATGAAAGTTCTTATATATATCCGAAAAGTCCTGTTTTTGTTTCTCTGCGGGGCCTTGTCTTTCTCTTACGGCTACGGTCAGGAGCTGCCGCTTCTGCCGGATACGATCAAGCCTCTCTTGTCGGACTCCAATTTGATAGATGAGTTGATCACTGTCGGATATGCTACGGGCAATCGCAGTACTTTATCCGGTTCTGTAAACCGGGTGAATGAAGGGGGAATGAATGAGGGATTGATCTCTACACCCTTGGACGCTCTTCGGGGAAGGGTGTCCGGCGTTAGTATCCCGGTTGGAGGAAATAGCGCCGCTGCCTTGGCTGCCGTCCGGGTCCGGGGTACAACTTCCTTAACGGGAGGTAATGATCCGTTGGTGATTATTGATGGGGTTTTTGCCGATCTTAATTTGCTTAGCTCGATCTATCCGGCGGATATCGAGAACTTCACGATCTTGAAAGATGCCTCTGAGACTGCTCAATATGGTTCTCGTGGTGCTTCCGGTGTTATCGAGGTAACGACTAAGAAAGGGCGGCAGGGAGCTTTTAGTATCAGTTATGATGGGAGTTTCGGTGTGGAGGCGGCTTATAAAAGTTTGGATATGTTATCGGCGAATGGTTTCCGGAAACTGGCGGAGGAACGTAATATCGGTATTTTAGATTTAGGGAATAATACGGACTTTCAGGATGAGATCACCCGGTTAGGGTTGGTGCAGAATCATCATATCGCTTTTGGGGGTGGTTCGGAGACTTCCAGTTATCGTGCCTCCTTGGGATTTGTGGAAAGGGAAGGGGTTATCCGAAATACGAACTCACGTAATTTTACGACCAAGTTGAATATTACGCAGCATGCGTTCAATGATCTTCTGGTCTTTGATTTAGGCATATTTGGTTCCTTGCTGAAAAATGCTTATTTAAATGATGTACAGAAGATGTTCTATTCCGCCGCTACTTTCAACCCGACATTTCCGAATCATAAGAATATGGAGACGGGTAGCTGGGATCAAATAACCAACGCTAGCCAGATCACGAATCCTTTGGCTTGGTTGGAGGTGAAGGATGATGATTCGAATGCTCATATAAATACGCACTTAAAACTGGTTTTTAACTTGAGTAAGCATTTAATGTTTACGGCTTTCGGTTCGTATACCTATAATGTAATAGATAACGCCCAATACCTCCCTACTTCGGTTTGGGCGCATGGGCAGGCTTATCGGGGGGAGCGGAAAACAGAATCTTTATTGGGAGATTTCATGTTGGCCTATAAAAAAGACTTTGGTTTGCATCAACTAAATGTATTGGGATTGGCGGAAGCTCAGAAAATGATAACGAGAGGTTTTTATACGACTGCGACGAATTTCAGTACCGATCGTTTTGGTTATGATAATTTACAGGCAGGTGCGGTACGTTTATGGGAGGGGACCGGTTCTTACTATGAGGCTCCTCATCTAGCATCTTTCCTTGGACGTGTGAATTATATTTATGATGGAAAGTATATCGCTACCGTGAATGCTCGAGCGGATGCCTCCTCGAAAGTGGGGGCAAATAATAAATGGGGATTTTTCCCTTCGGCTTCTGTCGCTTGGGTGTTGACCGAAGAGGAGTTTATGGAAGGTATCTCGTGGGTAAGGAATTTAAAGATTCGTTCGGGATATGGCCTTTCCGGTAATCAAGACGCGATCGATTCTTACAATTCTTTGCGATTGATGAAGCCTAATGGGGTTGTTTCCGTAAATGGTGCGCCCACCGTTACCTTGGGTACGATCCGTAATGCGAATCCGGACTTGAAATGGGAGGTAAAACGTACGTTCAATGCCGGTATCGATGCCGGGTTTTTCGACAATCGTTTTATTCTTGCCGTAGATTATTATAATTCCAAGACGGATGATATGTTGTATTTATACGATGTAAGCGTTCCGCCTTTCGCTTATAATAAAATGTTGGCGAATCTGGGGTCGATGCGGAATAGTGGCGTGGAATTGGGTATTGGCGTCACGCCCTTGCGTACGAAAGATATGGAATTGAATATAAACGTAAACGTAACTTTCCAACGGAATAAATTGCTCTCCTTGAGCGGTTACTATAAAGGGGAATATATGTCCGCCCCGGAATATACTAGCATCTCGGATTTAAATGGGGCTGGTTTCCATGGAGGGTATAATCATATCGTTTATCAAATGGTCGGACAGCCTTTGGGTGTTTTTTATTTACCGAAATGTACAGGTTTGGTTTCCGATGGGAACGGCGGCTATAAGTATGAGATTGAGGACTTGAATGGAAACGGGGTGAGTTTGGAGGATGGTGAGGATCGTTATATTGCGGGACAAGCCATGCCGAAAACGCTTTTAGGCTCGAACATCAGTTTCCGGTATAAACAATTCGATCTATCAGTACAGATTAACGGAGCCTTTGGGCATAAGATTTATAATGGAACATCGCTAACTTATATGAATATGGATATATTCCCGGATTATAACGTGTTGCGAGAAGCCCCATCCCGGAATATCCAAGATCAGACGGCTACGGATTATTGGTTGGAGAAAGGGGATTATATCAATTTTGATTATTTGACGTTGGGTTGGAACGTGTCTCTGGGTAATTTAAGGAAATATGTAAGAAACGTACGGCTTTCGGTTTCCGTAAATAATTTGGCGACAATTACAGGTTATTCGGGATTGACTCCGATGATAAATAGCTCTATCGTAAATAATACGTTAGGTATAGACGATAAGCGATCTTATCCGGTGGTTCGTTCCTATACGATGGGGTTGAGTTTTAATTTTTAAAAAGGTGTTCGTATGAGAAAGCTTTCTATTTTATCCTATATATTTGCGGGTTTGATGTTATCGTCGTGCGATGGCTATCTGAAAGAGGACCCTCGTGATCAGCTTTATCCGGAGGATGCGTACGATACCCCTCAGAATGTCTATCTGAATACGGTTGCTTCCTTATATAATTATATCGGCGGTTATAGCGATAGCCAAGGATTGCAGGGAACGTACCGGGGTGTCTACGACTTGAATACCTTTACGACTGACGAGGCCATGCTCCCGACTCGTGGCGGCGACTGGTATGACGGCGGTTTCTGGCAAGGTCTCTTCTTGCATAAGTGGGGAACGAATAGTGACGCTATCCAAGCTACTTGGGAATATCTGTATAAAGTAATCGTATTAAGCAATCAATCTTTAGAGATATTAGGCGAGTTGCGGCAAAAAACGGATTATAACGATTTAGATCGGTATGAGGCGGAGGTTCGTGCTTTTCGTGCGATGTATTATTATTATTTAGTCGATATGTTTGGCCGTGTCCCTCTTATCGTTTCTTCTTCCATTCCGGTGAAAGACGTGCGGCAGAGTGACCGGAAAGAGGTCTTTGATTTTGTTGTAAAAGAATTACAAGAATCCCTTTTGTTATTGAGTACGGCGCATAGTAATTCGCCCGGCGATTATTATGGAAGAATTACGAGACCGGTTGTTTATTTCTTATTGGCGAAGTTGGCCTTAAACGCAGAAGTGTTTACGGATAACGACTGGACGGATGGTCTGCGTCCGAATGGACGGGAAATCTATTTTAGGGTAGGCGAGAGGAAGTTGAACGCTTGGCAAACGGTTGTGGCGTACTGTGATTCAATAACAGACTTAAACTATAGCTTATCTCTGAACTATGCGGATAATTTTTCTGTATTTAATGAATCGTCCGGAGAGAATATCTTCACGATTCCGATGGATAAGAACTTATATACGAACCAAATGCAATATCTTTTCCGCTCCCGTCACTATAATCATGCCAAAGCATATGGATTGGGGGGAGAGAACGGCTCTTGCGCTACGATAGAGGCCCTTCGGGTATTTGCGTATGGGACGGACTCGGTCGATACCCGATTTTATGAGAATTATTACGCCGATACGATGTTTGACCTCAATGGTGATACGATTCGGTTAGATAATGGGACTCCTTTGGTGTATTTACCTCTAGAGGTTAGGTTGGATTTGTCTAGGTTGCCTGCCGAGAAAACGGCGGGTGCCCGCATGAAGAAATACGAGATCGATAAGATGGGGACGAAAGATGGAAAGCTATCGGATAATGATATCGTATTATTCCGTTATGCGGATGTCTTGTTAATGAGATCGGAAGCGAAAGTTCGTAATGGAGAGAATGGGGATGAAGAGTTGAATGCCGTTCGTTTCCGTGTGGGAATGTTACCTCGTAAGGCGACATTAGAAAATATTTTGGCTGAGCGTCAACTGGAATTGGCTTGGGAAGGCTGGAGGAGGCAGGATTTGGTGCGTTTTGGAAAGTTTACCCGCCCTTATACGGATCGCCCTCAATTGCCCCATGAATCGAATGGCTATACCACTGTTTTCCCCATTCCCGATAAAGTCCGTTCCTTGAATCCGAACTTGACACAAAATCCGGGGTATTAACTTGAATTTTGGGTGAAAACTAATTCTTTGTTTTCACCCAAAGAGCATATCTTATTCTACATACAATACTAAACCTTTCAGATATTCCCCTTCCGGATGGTAGATATTCACCGGATGGTCTGCGGGTTGGGTTAATTGATGTAAGATTCGGACACTACGGCCGGATTGGGCGGCAGCGCTAAATACGGCTAAACGGAAATTCTCTTTACTAACTACTTGAGAACAAGAGAAAGTAAACAAGATTCCTCCCGGCTTGATCTTCTCGAAAGCGATCGCATTTAATTTGCGATACCCTTGTAAGGCATTACGTAGTACATTCTTATGTTTAGCGAACGCAGGAGGGTCCAATATGATTAAATCATAATTACTTCCCATTTTTTCCAAATACTTAAACGCATCTTCCGCATATGCCTCATGACGGGGATCTCCCGGGAAATTCAACTCGACATTCTTTTTCGTCAAAGAAATCGCTTTCGCCGAACTGTCTACGGAATGAACCACCTTAGCGCCTCCTCTCATCGCATAGAAAGAGAAACCGCCCGTATAACAGAACATATTCAATACGGAGCGATCCTTTGCGTAATGCTCCAACAAAGAGCGATTCTCCCGTTGATCCACGAAGAAACCTGTCTTTTGGCCTTTCTGCCAGTCTACACAGAATTTCAGTCCGTTTTCTATAGCGATATCTTCCACTTCGCCTCCGAATAAGTAACCATCTTCGCTACCTAAATTCGCTTTATAAGGTAAAGTCGCTTCAGATTTATAGTAGATGTTTTGTAAAGTATCGCCCAATACCGCTTTCAAAGCCTCTGCGATCTGATGACGGGCATAATGCATTCCTACCGAATGTGCTTGCATAACCGCCGTATGCGCATACATATCGATCACCAATCCCGGTAAATTATCGCCTTCGCCGTGAATCAGGCGGAACGTATTATTATTTTCTACCCCAGCCAGCCGCAAGGTCTTTCTGAGTTCGTAAGCAATACGGATACGTTCGATCCAAAAAGCATCGTCGATGGGGATTGGGGTGAAAGATAACACACGTACGGCGATACTGCCGATTTGGTAATGGCCGATCGCCAAAAAACGCTGGTTCGCTCCGTATACCTCTACCAAGTCACCCTCTTCCGGGTCGCCTTCAACAGATTGGATCGCTCCGGAAAATACCCATGGATGGAAACGCAATAGCGATTCTTCTTTCTTAGGCTTGAGAAAAACTTTACAATACTTCATTTATGCTTGATTCAATAAATTATATATTCTTAGGCAAGCCCAAGCATCGAGGGCCGCATATTTCTTTTGTGAGTCTGTCAATACATCTGCCTCCCAATTCGTGAGGCGTTGTCCTTTTGATATTTTTTTTTGGAAAAGTATCGCATATATCTTTTGCAGGCTGGCATCCTCAATGCCGAACTGGCCTACGTAATTCTGTAAATCAAGGAAATTGGCGGGTTCTATATCCGAACGCTTCCGTATCGCCCCGAAATCATCCCGTAAAGATAACCCGATCTTTAAGGTCGAACTGCTTTTCAGGAATTTCTCCAGAGATTCCGGTATACCGATATGATTCAAGCGGAACAAGAAACAAGTATCATCCGTTGATATCTGCATCAATGAGATCTTGTAACGCTGTCCTTTCTTAAAGCTGGGACGGGTCTCCGTATCAAAACCGACGATCGGAAAACGCAGCAAGTACTCTACGGCCTTGTCTGCCTCCTCTTTACTAAGGATCGTAATGATACGTCCCTTGAATTCCTCTACGGTAAGTTTCGCTATTTCCTCTTTAGCAATTGTATGTATAAATTGTTGTATCATTCTTCCTCTTCATTCTTTTCCAAATCCTCATCACCACTGTAACGCACAGCGTGCAACGCTTTCAAGGCATTCAATAATTGCTGTCCCCAGTATTCTTGGAAGTTCGTGCGGCACAAAGCGATAGCCTCTTGCATAACTTCCTCGTTTCCTTGACGGAATAAAGATACGAAATTTCCTGTATCTTGATAGACATCTGCCAAATTCTCGGAAATAAACGCTGCGATAGGAGTATCGCTATACCGCATATCCGCATGAAATGTTTCCAGATAGGAATCTCGTTCGCCAAGCAAACCGGCTATCCGTGAACGAACCGACTCGTACATGTCTTCTGAAACGGAAAGCTCAAGCTCGGTTTCCTCTTCAGATTCCACTTCGGGCAACAGGCTGGCCTTTAAATATAAAAGAGGCAAAAGTTTTGTCGCCTTATCTACGAAGTCGAAAAGCCCGGTATTTCCGGCGGCCTCAACAAAGGTACAATATTCCAGTGCTACCGTAACAAATTCTAGCGTGTTGCGCTCGTATATCGGATTTTCTTCTTTTTCCATGTGCCTGTTCGTCTAATCATTCTTGATAACAATTCGCAAAAATACAACAAAAATCCGTTTTTTTCGTGATAAAGCCCCGAATATTCTTTTTGCTCTTGAGTTCAAAACATCGTTTATGTTAATTTGCTTTTTTTGTGATAAAAACGAACGTATTATTTATGTAAACAGAAAAATGATCTTATATGTTACGTAAAATTAGATTAACACTCGCTGTCATTATCTTTACTATGACCACTCTTTTGTTCCTTGACTTTACGGGGGTAACGCATTGCTGGTTGGGATGGATAGCAAAAATGCAATTCCTGCCGGCCTTATTGGCGGTGAATGTTGGGGTTGTATCGGTATTATTGGTATTAACCTTACTCTTTGGACGTGTCTATTGTTCGGTTATTTGTCCGTTAGGCGTATTTCAAGATGTTGTTTCTTGGATAGCCGGAAAACGCAAAAAGAATCGTTTCTCTTATTCCCCGGCAGTCTCATGGTTACGTTATGGAATGTTAGGAATTTTTATTATCGCTTTTTTAGCGGGTATCGGTTCTCTGGTGGCTCTATTAGATCCGTATGGAGCCTATGGACGAATAGCCTCGAATCTTTTTGCTCCTTTATATCAATGGGGAAATAATCTCTTGGCTTATTGGGCGGAGCGTGCGGATAGTTATGTCTTTTATTCTGTAGATATGTGGATAAAAAGTGTGGCTACGTTTGGGGTAGCGCTCGTTACGTTTGTGGTTCTTTTCCTATTGGCTTGGCGTAATGGACGTACGTATTGTAATACGATCTGTCCGGTGGGTACGGTCTTGGGATTTGTCGCCCGTTTTTCTTTTTTAAGACCGGTGATCGATGTAGAGAAATGCAACGGATGTGGCTTATGTGCCCGTAATTGCAAGGCTGCCTGTATAGATTCGAAAAATCATTCGATTGATTATAGTCGTTGCGTTACTTGCTTGGACTGCATCGATAAATGTAAAAGAGGAGCTTTGACATATGTGCCTCGTAAACGAAAAACAGAATCGGAGAGAGAGGCTGATCGACCTGAAGAAAACACCCGCCGTAATTTCTTAACCTTTACGGGATTGCTGGCGACATCGGTATTGAAAGCCCAGTCGGGGGTAAATGCGGATGGAGGGTTGGCGGATATTGCGGATAAGTTAACCCCGGATCGTATGACCCCGATAGTTCCGCCCGGGGCTTTGAGTTTACGAAACTTCACCGGACATTGTACGGCTTGTCAACTCTGTGTCTCGGTATGTTCGAATCAAGTTTTGCGTCCTTCTACAGATCTAAAGAAGTTTATGCAACCGGAAATGTCGTATGAGCGAGGATATTGTCGTCCGGAATGTACGAAATGCTCCGAGGTTTGTCCGACCGGTGCGATCCAATTGATTACGAAAGCGGACAAATCCGCCACGCAGATTGGACATGCGGTATGGATCAAGGAAAATTGTGTGGTGAATACCGATGAGGTAAATTGTGGCAACTGTGAGCGGCATTGTCCGACGAAAGCTATTCAGATGGTGGCGAAAGACCCCAATGATCCTAAATCATTGAAAGTACCGGTTATCGATACGGAACTTTGTATCGGTTGTGGCGCATGTGAATATTATTGTCCGTCTCGTCCGTTAAGCGCAATCTATGTTGAGGGACATGAGAGACATCGTACGGTTTAATAATCTCAAAAAATGTATGGTAATGAGTAATAATAATATAGATCGCAGGAATTTCTTAAAAGTATTGAGCACCGGTACGGCCGCTGCCTCGACAGGGCTTTTATATGGATGTGGTGGAGATCCTAAGCGGCAAGGTGTGTCGCAGACCGGAAGCTATTTGGGTGAAGTCCCGACAGATAAGATGACATACCGGACGAATCCGCATACGGGCGATAAGGTCTCCTTGTTAGGATATGGATGTATGCGCTGGCCGTTGCGTCAGAAAGCGGATGGATCGGGGGAAGAGATCGATCAAGAAGCGGTGAATGCATTGGTGGATTATGCGATTGCTCATGGCGTGAACTACTTTGATGTGGCACCGGTTTACGTGCGCGGTCTTTCCGAACAGGCAACAGGGCTAGCTCTTAGTCGCCATTCCCGGGATAAATATTTTATCGCCACGAAGCTTTCAACCCATCGTCCTGTACCGGAATGGCGTACTCTTGAGGGCTCCAAGGGCTTGTTCGAACAGTCGCTAAAGAATCTGCGAGTGGATTATATCGATTATTATCTGATTCATGGCGTAGGTCTGGGGGGCATGGACGATTTGAGGAAGCGCCTTTACGATAACGGTGTCTTGGATTTCTTGTTAAAGGAGCGGAAAGCCGGTCGTATCCGCAATTTGGGCTGGTCGTTTCATGGAGACGTCAAGGTCTTCGATTATTTGTTATCCTTGGATATCCCTTGGGACTTCGTTCAGATCCAGTTGAATTACGTGGATTGGAAAAATGCTTCTGGTTGGAACGTGAATGCGGAGTATTTGTATGGGGAATTGGAGAAGCGTAATATTCCCGTCGTTATCATGGAGCCTCTTTTAGGCGGGCGTTTATCTCGGCTGAATGCCCTTTCGTTGGCTAAATTGAAACAGATGCGTCCGGATGACAGCCCGGCCTCGTGGGCTTTTCGGTATGCGGGCTCTCCAAAAGGAGTACTGACCGTGCTGAGTGGTATGGTGTATATGGAGCATTTACAAGAGAACATCCGAACCTTCTCGCCTTTGGAACCGATTACGGAACAAGAAAATAAGGCTTTGGAAGAGGTGACGGAGAGGATGCTACATTCGGATTTCGTACCTTGTACGGAATGTCAGTATTGTATGCCTTGTCCGTATGGCTTGGATATTCCGGGAACGTTCGCTCATTATAACCGTTGCGTGAATGACGAGCTGGTTGCGAAGAGTTCACAGGATGCGAATTATCGGGAGGCTCGCCGGGCGTTCTTAGTCGGTTATGATCGTAAGGTTCCTAAACTTCGTCAAGCCGGACACTGTATAGGATGCGATAAATGCGTACCGAAATGTCCGCAAGGCATTAAGATACCGGAGCAAATGCGAAAGATCGATCAATACGTGGAGCAATTGAAGCAAGAGACTTTATAGTCTTATTTAAAATACCTGCTTTATTCGTGATAAATCCCCGATTATTCTTTTTAGTCGGGGATTGTTCTCTATTATTACCTGTTTTACTATTTTTGTCGAAATAATAGAAGGAATGTTAATGATAGACTAATGTTGGATATACTAATAGGATAAAAAACCGATCGAGTTATGAGTTCATGTGGAAAGAATGAGAACCCTCAAGAGATGAATCGCCGTAAATTCTTGAAGGTATTTGGGGGTGGGGCTGTCGCCTCTTCGGCGGCGCTTTACGGTTGCGCTCCCAAGAATGAGCCGGGGGCGGCTGTGGCGTTAGGTGAGGTTCCTACCGATAAAATGACCTATCGCCAACATCCTACGAATGGCGATAAGGTTTCTATTTTAGGATATGGTTGTATGCGTTGGCCCTTGAAACAAGGATCGGACGGTAAAGACCAGATTGATCAAGAAGCCGTGAATCGTTTAGTGGATTATGCGATAGAGCATGGGGTGAATTACTTTGATACTTCTCCTGTTTATGTACAAGGTATGTCCGAGAAAGCGACCGGTATCGCATTGGCACGCCATCCTAGGAACTCCTATTATTTGGCCACTAAACTGTCAAACTTCCAGAACTATACGAGAGAAAACTCGTTGGCGATGTATCGGCAGTCGTTCCGTGATTTGCAAACCGATTATCTGGATTATTATTTGCTTCACTCTATCGGTGGGGGGAATGGTATCGAGCTTTTCAATGACCGCTATATAAATAATGGAATGCTTGATTTCTTGGTGAAAGAACGGGAAGCGGGACGTATCCGTAACCTAGGTTGGTCTTTTCATGGGGATGTAAAAGTGTTTGATTATGTGTTGGATATGGGCGTGAAATGGGATTTCGTTCAGATACAGCTGAATTATCTGGACTGGAAACATGCCTCGGGGCGTAACGTAAACGCTGATTATCTGTATGGCGAATTAGAGAAGCGAGGTGTTCCGGCGATTATCATGGAACCGCTATTAGGAGGTCGCTTATCGAATGTTCCGGATCATATCGTTGCTCGTTTGAAACAGCAACGGCCTGAGAATAGCGTGGCTTCATGGGCTTTTCGTTTCGCCGGCTCTCCGGATGGGGTCTTGACGGTGCTAAGCGGCATGACTTATATGGAGCATTTGCAAGATAATATCCGTACCTATTCCCCGCTTATCCCGGTAACGGACGAGGAGAAAGACTTTTTGGAAGAGACGGCCCAGCTTATGATGAAATATCCGACAATACCTTGCAATGATTGCAAATATTGTATGCCTTGTCCATATGCGTTGGATATTCCGGGTATTCTCTTACATTATAATAAATGTGTGAACGAAGGAAATGTTCCGAAAAGCGCACAAGACGAAAATTACGCGAAAGCTCGTCGTGCCTTCTTAGTCGGTTATGACCGGAGTGTCCCAAAGTTGCGTCAAGCGAACCATTGTACAGGGTGTGAGCAATGTAATCCTCATTGTCCGCAGGGTATCGATATCCCCAAAGAGATGCAGCGTATCGATAAATTCGTGGAAGAGTTGAAAGTGAATGGTTAACCTTTAAACAAACGGAAAATTATGTTACGAAAAATAAGAATATTCGCCGCCACCTTTTGCTTTGTGCTGATAACACTGTTATTTCTTGATTTCACGGGTACGATTCACGCTTGGTTCGGATGGTTGGCAAAGATACAGTTTTGGCCTGCGTTGTTGGCTTTGAATGTCGGTGTTGTGGTAGGGTTGGTAATCTTAACTCTTTTATTGGGGCGTGTGTATTGCTCCGTTATCTGCCCTTTAGGGGTATTGCAAGACATCATTTCGTGGTTTGCTAGTAAACGCAAGAAATACCGCTTTTCCTATTCTCCCGCGTTGAAGTGGGTACGTTATGCTGCCTTGGTTGTTTTTATAGTGGCTTGTATCGCTGGTATCGGTTCCTTGGTAGCGTTGATTTCGCCTTATAGCGCTTATGGGCGTATCGCTTCTAATTTATTTGCGCCAATCTATCAAGAGGGCAACAATCTATTGGCCTATTTCGCAGAACGTATGGATAGTTACGCATTCTATCCGGTGGACGTATGGGTGCGTAGCCTGGCTACGATGGGAATCGCTATTCTGAGCTTTGTCATATTGGCGATTTTAGCTTGGAGAAATGGACGTACATATTGTAATACGATCTGTCCGGTAGGTACGGTTCTCGGTTTTTTGTCGAAGTATGCTTTACTTAAACCTTGCATTGATACCGATAAATGTAATGGTTGCGGATTATGCGCACGTAAATGCAAGGCTTCTTGCATCGACTCTAAGAATCATGCGATCGATTATAGCCGTTGCGTGACTTGTATGGACTGTTTGGATAATTGCCGTCAAGGCGCGATTTCGTATACGAGGGCACACAAGGCTGATAAAGCTACTTCGGTAAAAGAATCCTCAACGAAGGATACTACGGATGTTTCCCGCCGTCGAGCCTTGTCAGCTACGGCATTGGTAGCCATGTCTTCTGTTTTGCATGCTCAGCAGAAAAAGCTGGAGGATTATGTGGAGATGAAGAAAGACGGAGGCTTTGCGCCGATTAAAGAACGTAAAGAGCCGAATCGTTTGGCACCATTGGTTCCTCCCGGAGCCTTGAGTATTGGGAATCTGGCCCAACATTGCACGGGGTGCCAGCTTTGTGTATCTGTCTGCGAGAATCATGTCTTGCGTCCGTCTACGGATCTGATGAAACTGATGCAGCCGGAGATGGCTTTCGATAGAGGGTATTGCCGTCCGGAATGTGTGAAATGTTCGGAGGTTTGCCCGACGGGAGCGATCAAACCGATTACGAAAGAAGACAAATCTGCTATACAGATCGGTCATGCCGTATGGGTAAAAGATCTTTGTATTGTCAATACGGACGGTATGAGTTGTGGTAATTGTGAACGCCATTGTCCGACAAAATCGATCCAGATGGTGGCGAAAGATCCTGCAGATCCGAAGTCGTTAAAGATCCCGGTGATCAATACGGAAACTTGTATTGGTTGTGGTGCTTGCGAGTACCTTTGTCCATCTCGTCCTTATAGTGCGATCTATGTAGAAGGACATGAGATGCACAGATCTATTTAATGCCGTTAAAATCTATCCCAAAAACATGTACGTGTTTCCGCGAAAACATGTACATGTTTTTCAGAAAACACGTACGTCTTTTTTTCAAAGGTTCGTCAGACTCGATTTTTCTATGTACATTTGCGTGTTATAAAAGAATTATTGAGAAACTATTTATGGCAAAGAAGACAACAACAACAAAGCAAAATCATACAGAGCCGAGCTGGTTCGCAGCCTTGAAGACTTTTTTTACAAATGAACGGACCCGTTTCATTACAGGTTTGATTATCTCTATACTAACCATTTACGTAGGGCTTGCCTTGATTTCGTTTTTCTTTACAGGAGCCGCCGATCAAAGTAAAATAGAGAATGTTCCTTTAGGGGATTTGTTGACCAATCGAGGATCGGTAGAGAATTGGACGGGCGTACGCGGGGCGTATTTGTCTGATCTATTGATGAACCGTTGGTTTGGCATCTCTTCTTTTATGATCCTTTTTTTCTTGGGATCGGTTGGGGCGAAACTCATGAATTTAAATAAAGTATCCTTGTTGAGACGTTTCTTGTTCAGTGCTTCGGCGTTGATCTGGGGATCTGTGTTTTTTGCTTTCATATTTATCAAGGGATATGAGGATACGTTTATTTATCTAGGCGGTCAACACGGATATTACATCTCGGAGATGTTTATTACCAATATCGGAATTCCCGGAACGATCTTGCTTTTATTAGGCTCATTCTTAATCATCGCTATTTTTACCAGTAAGAAGACTATTCCGTTCTTGCAGCGTATGTTCTCTTTAGGTTGGGTGAAAAATCGTTTGAAACGTGAAGGCCGAGAAGATGAGGTTGAAGTGGATCAGACGGAAAAAGAGGATATTGTAATTCCTCGCTCTAAGCCTGTCGTAGAGCAACCGGATGAACAACCGGAAATGAATGATTACGAAGAGTTTGATACGGAGGCTGAATTGTTGGAGGCCGAAGGGAAAGAAAACCGTAAAACAGAACCGGAATATCAGGAGGAAGAGGTCGCTGGTGATGATTTAGTAGTTACGATCGCTAAAGGTGACGACGATCCTATATGCGAAAAGACAGATGAGATAAATACCCCGGAATCAGAGGATGGGGAGGATGCTGGATTCACGGTGGAGGTTGCCGCCGGTAATGATGAAACCTACGATGCTTCGGCCTTGGGTACGTATGATCCCCGTTTGGATCTTTCCCGTTATGTATTTCCTACCTTGGACTTACTGAAAGCGTATGATAGTGGGAGCATGGAGATCAATCGGGACGAATTGGCAGAAAACCAACGCTTGATCAAGCAAGCCTTGGAAGATTTCAATATCAAGATCGCCTCGATCAAGGCAACAGTCGGACCTACGGTTACGCTTTATGAGATTGTACCCGAGGCGGGTGTCCGTATTTCTAAGATCAAGAACTTGGAGGATGATATCGCCTTGAGTTTATCCGCTTTGCAGATCCGTATTATCGCTCCGATGCCCGGAAAGGGAACGATCGGTATCGAGGTGCCGAATAAGAATCCTCAGACGGTATCGATGCAATCTGTTATCGCTTCACGCCGATTCGTTGAGGGTAAGTATGAGTTGCCTGTGGCGATGGGTAAGACGATTACGAACGAGGTGTTCATGTTCGATCTTTGTAAGACACCGCATCTATTGGTAGCCGGTGCTACGGGGCAAGGTAAGTCTGTCGGTCTAAATGCGATCATCACTTCCTTATTATATAAGAAGCATCCATCGGAGTTGAAATTCGTGATGGTAGACCCGAAAATGGTTGAGTTTAGTATCTATTCCAAGATAGAACGTCATTATCTGGCGAAACTTCCGAATGCGGAGAAGCCGATCGTTACGGAGCCAGCTGACGCTGTCGCTACATTGAACTCGTTGGTGATCGAGATGGAAGACCGGTACCGTTTACTGGTGAATGCGAATGTTCGTAATATAAAGGAATACAACGCTAAGTTTATCGAACGGCGGTTGAACCCGCAGAAGGGACATCGCTTCTTACCCTATATCGTGGCAGTGGTGGATGAGTTTGCCGACTTGATCGCAGTGGCCGGACGTGAGATCGAGTTGCCTATCTCTCGTATTGCGGCGAAGGCCCGTGCGGTAGGTATCCATATGATCTTGGCTACGCAACGCCCGGATACAAAGGTGATTACCGGTACGATCAAGAGTAACTTTCCGAGCCGTATTGCCTTTAAGGTTGCTTCTATGATCGATTCACGTACGATTCTGGATGCTCCGGGTGCTAACCGTTTGATCGGACGGGGTGATATGTTGATTGTTGTAGCGGGACAAGAGCCGGTTCGTGTGCAATGCGCTTTTGTAGATACGCCCGAGGTGGAGGATATCGTGGATTATATCGGTGAGCAGGCTGGCTTCCAAACCGCTTATCTGCTTCCGGACTATGTACCGGAAGGGGGAGAGGCATCGACTTCGGGAGCTGTCGATTTATCAGATCGAGACCCCTTATTTGATGAGGCGGCTCGCTTGATCGTGATTCAGCAACAAGGTTCTACTTCTTTGATCCAGCGTAAATTCGCTATCGGTTATAATCGTGCCGGACGTTTGATGGATCAATTGGAGGCTGCCGGTATTGTTGGCCCGTTTGAGGGAAGTAAGGCCCGTCAAGTATTGGTGCAAGATGAGTATTCGTTGGAGCAAGTATTAAATGCTTTGAAATAAATATGAGAAGAGAATATAAAGTAAGAGTGTGGCGGTGTATTGCGTTTGTCGGATTATTCTTGTGTTTCCTGCAGGGACTAGGAGTGGGGGCGTATGCCCAGAATGCGAATGATATCTTGGGGAAGGCGGCCGCTGCTTATGAGAATTCAAATGGGATAAGTGCTTCTTTTACGATGTTTACCCGTTCTGCCGGTCAGAATGCGGGAGAGAGTTTTGAGGGAACCATCCAGATGAAAGGTGATAAGTTTACATTAGTTACGCCGGATGCGCTTACTTGGTTTAATGGTACGACGCAATGGACGTATGTGGAACGGAACGAAGAGGTGAACGTGACGAATCCTACGGGAGAGGAGTTACAATTTACGAATCCAGCTCTTTTATTAAATAGTTATAAGAAAGGATTCACGGCAACATATAAAGGCGAGAGTACGGCACCGAACGGAAAAGCCACTTACGATGTGGAATTGACACCGAAGAAAAAAGGGGATATCGTGAAAGTGGAGTTGCAAATCGAGAAATATTCAAATTTCCCGGCTCGTATCACGGTTACTTCTAAAAACGGCGTTAGCAGTACGATCCAGATCAGCCAATTGAAAACAGGTATAAACCAACCAGATCGTTTTTTTGTTTTTAACGAAGGGGATTATCCGGACGTAGAGGTGATAGACCTTCGATAATAGAGAATTGAAAATTGATAATTAATACTTAGATACTATGAGCGATTCAGTGAATGAGAAAGTACGTTGCCTTATTATAGGCTCGGGTCCAGCAGGTTATACGGCAGCGATTTATGCTTCCCGTGCAAATTTATCTCCGGTGCTTTATGAAGGAATACAGCCGGGGGGACAATTAACGACAACTACGGAGGTGGAGAATTTCCCGGGATATCCGGACGGTATAACCGGTCCTGAGTTAATGGAAGATTTAAAAAAACAAGCCGTCCGTTTTGGTGCGGATATCCGTTTCGGTATCGCTACCGCCGCTGATTTGGGTGAGGCTCCTTATAAAATTACGATTGATGGCGAGAAAGTGATCGAGACGGAGACTTTGATTATCGCTACGGGTGCTTCCGCGAAGTATCTGGGTCTTCCGGATGAACATAAGTATGCGGGTATGGGTGTATCCGCTTGTGCTACTTGCGATGGTTTCTTCTATCGTAAAAAGACGGTAGCGGTAGTGGGTGGTGGAGATACGGCCTGTGAGGAAGCGATTTACTTGGCTGGTTTGGCGAAGCAGGTTTACTTGATCGTGCGTAAACCCTATTTGCGTGCTTCAAAAGTAATGCAAGAACGTGTCTTCAAAACTCCGAATATCACGGTACTTTTCGAGCATAATACCTTAGGTTTGTTTGGAGAGAATGGCGTGGAGGGTGCTCATTTGGTAAAACGTATGGGAGAGCCGGATGAGGAGAAAGTGGATATCGCCATCGATGGTTTCTTCTTGGCGATTGGTCATAAACCCAATTCGGACATCTTCAAGCCATGGGTAGATACGGATGAGGTTGGTTATATCGTGACGGTTCCGGGAACTCCCCGCACGAAAGTTCCGGGTGTATTTGCCGCCGGAGATGTCGCTGATCCCCATTATCGTCAAGCTATTACCGCTGCGGGAAGTGGTTGTAAGGCAGCTATTGAGGCCGAACGTTATTTATCAGAGATCGGAAAATAATCCGTGGGAGGAGGGTGTGCCATATCATAAATTATGACACACTGTCCTCTTGCCTTGAAATACAAGTTTACCATGAATTTAAAATCTACTCTTCTTTTGCTACTTTGCCTGATGATGGCAGGAATGGTAGCGGCAAAGGATAATACGAAAGTGATAGCCCATCGGGGGTATTGGAAAACGGAGGGCTCTGCCCAGAACTCTATCCGCTCTTTGGAACGTGCTAGCGAAATTGGTGCCTATGGCTCGGAATTCGACGTGCATCTTACAGCAGACAATGTGTTGGTTGTCTACCACGATAATGATATCCAAGGAAAACATATCCAATCTTGTACATACGATGAATTGAAGGATCTACAATTGAGTAACGGCGAAAAGCTCCCTACTTTGGAACAATATTTGAAACGTGCGAAGAAATTGAAGAATATCCGGTTAATATTTGAATTGAAATCCCATGATACCCCGGAACGTAATCGAGATGCGGCAAGGTTATCTGTGCAAATGGTAAAGCGTATGAAATTAGCGAAACGTACGGATTACATATCTTTTAATATGGATGCTTGTAAAGAATTTATCCGTCTATGTCCGAAATCTGAGGTTTCTTATCTGAATGGAGAATTATCCCCGATGGAATTGAAAGAGCTTGGTTTTACAGGATTAGACTACCATTATAAAGTCTTGCAATCTCATCCGGATTGGGTGAAGGATTGTAAAGTCCTAGGCATGACTTCGAATGTCTGGACCGTAGATGACCCTAAATTAATGGAAGAGATGATCGATATGGGAGTCGATTTTATTACGACTGATTTACCGGAAGAGACTCAAAAAATACTACATTCGCGGGCTCAATAAGGCATTATAAAGATGAGAAAGTTTTGTCTGTTGCTTATCCTGTCGCTGGCTTTACCCGTTTTTTGTCTGTTACAAGCGGTGGAGCCTCCAAAAAAGGAAATTCGTGCGGTTTGGTTGACTACGGTTTATGGTCTGGATTGGCCTCATAAACCGGCTACTACCGAGGCGGGACGAAAAGCCCAGCAACAGGCATTGCTTGATATCTTGGACCGGCTTCAAGAAGCGAATTTTAATATGGTCTTCATTCAGGCTCGCTTGAGGGGAGACGTGATGTATCGTTCGGCTATCGAACCAGTCAGTAAGACATTCTCCGGTAAGTATGGAGAATTACCGGGATATGATCCGCTCGCTTTTGTCGTTGATGAATGCCATAAACGGGGAATGGAATGTCATGCGTGGTTCGTGACTTTCCCGTTGGGAACGGAAAAAAGCGTGAAGGAGCAAGGAAAGCTTTCCGTGGTTAAAAAGAAACCAAAACTCTGCAAACGGCATAATGGAGAGTGGTATTTGGACCCCGGTGTACCGGAGACCGCTGATTATATCTTATCCTTAGTCAAGGAGATCGTGAATGGCTACGATATAGATGGCATCCATTTTGATTATATCCGCTATCCGGAAGAGGCGAAAAAATTCCCAGATAAAGCGCTGTATAATAAATCCGGTAAGAAAAAGTCTCTGGCAGACTGGCGTAGGGAGAATATCAACCGGATGGTTTATCGTATTTACGATTGGGTAAAGCAAACGAAACCTTGGGTACAGGTTAGCAGTTCGCCACTCGGGAAATATAATCGTATTGAACGGGTACCTAACGCGGGTTGGACCGCTTACGAAAGTGTCTTCCAAGACCCTAAGATGTGGATGCAACAAGGTAAACAAGATATGATTGTTCCGATGATGTATTACCTGCATAAGAATTTCTTTCCTTTCGTGGATAATTGGGTGGATAATTGTAACGGGCGTTTGGTCGTACCCGGCTTGGGAGCTTATCGAATGGACAAGAGCGAGGCGGACTGGGCCGTGAATGATATAACTGACCAGATCGATTATAGTCGTTATTACGGAGGAGCCGGCTGTGCGTTCTTTCGTTGTGGAAATGTCCTGTATAATGATAAAGGACTCTATAAAGAGTTGAGAGACAATTACTATAAATATCCGGCCCAATTGCCTCCGTTGACTTGGCTGAATGATTCGGTACCTGCCGCTCCAGAGGGCATCAAAGTGGAACGTTTGGATGATGAGTTGCATTTAACTTGGCAGAAACCTGTGTCGGAAAAGCAGGATTTAACTTATACCGTTTATTATTCATTGACGGATTCGATCGACACAGCTTCGGCAAAATCCATATTAGCTACGAATATTTATGGCAACGAGCTTTTTCTTCCTATCGATGTAGAGTCTGAACGTGGGTATACATTTTCTGTAACGGCTTCCACCCGTTACCGGATAGAGAGTGAACCTTCTCCGGATACCTATTATTACCTGTCTAAATTTATCAAGTAAAGGGAGTATTTTGATTTCGAGTTTTTTTGCTTATTTTTGCGGCATATGAGACGATTTGCCACATCCTTGTTTCTTGTAATTCTTGCTTCCTTAATCTTTTATGGGGGAGCGGGGGTTAATTTCGTATCTTATTGTTGTGGCGTTTGCGAGAAAGAGGGAGTGGAGGCTTTATTGGAAGCTAAGTGCTGTGAGATTCATGGACATGATCATAGTCGTGATAAGCTTGCGAATAATACGGTGGAGTGTTGTGGCATGAACGGCTGTGGCATTGAACGGGTTGATTTTGATTGGAATTCTGTAAATATACAAGTACCGGATCTGCAACCAGTCGTACATGATTTGCTCTTCTCCTCTATTTTCGAGAGTTTACAAATCGCTTCCTTATTTGCTGATTCTTATGAGATTAGGGTGACAGGTCCTCCCGTATCCTGTCCTCGTGTGTACCTTTCTTTATTGACTACGCTTTTGATTTGATTGTATTCGTGAGGGTGGAAGCTGCTCGCTAAATACCCTTTGGTTTTTAAGGTAGGGGATGCTCTATCCCTGCGGAAGCATGTATTTAACGATTCAATCAAATAACAACTATCATGTTAAGACAATTATATCTGATATTTTTACTGTCCTGTTTGACTTTTACTTTGACTTGGGCCGAGGATTCCGGCAAGAAAGTGAAAGGACGTGTATGTGATGAAAACAAACAACCTATTATCGGGGCAAATGTATATTGGGAAGGAACCCAAAATGGAACCACGTCCGATGTGGATGGAAATTTCGAGTTAGAACGAAAAGGTGACTCCAAGAATCTGGTGGTTAGCTATATCGGTTATATGACTGAGGTCACCCCTGTGGATGAGAAGGACGATGCTATGCAGATTATCTTAAAAGGTGAGATCGCCTTGGATGAGGTCGTGGTTAGTGAGCGCAAGATGGGAACCATCGCTTCCCGTACGAGCGTATTGCAAACTCAGAAAATTACGTACGATGAGATTTGCCGTGCGGCCTGCTGTAATCTGGCGGAGAGCTTTGAGACAAATCCGTCTGTCGATGTATCGTACTCGGATGCGGCTACAGGTGCCCGGCAAATTAAGCTGTTGGGATTGGCGGGAACCTACGTACAAATGTTGACCGAGAATTACCCGAATTTCCGGGGGGCCGCTTCCTTATATGGCTTGGATTATGTTCCGGGAGCTTGGATGGAGAGCATTCAGGTGTCTAAAGGAACCTCTTCGGTTAAGAATGGGTATGAGGCGTTGGCCGGACAAATCAACGTGGAATTCAAGAAGCCCCCTACGGCGGATATTTTCTCTGCTAATGTGTTCGCTAGTGATGCCGGACGTTATGAAGGGAATGCGGATGCTTCTTGGCATATCAACGACAAGCTCTCTACCGGTTTATTGGTACACTACTCGAATGATAAAATGCAACATGACGGTAATGACGATGGTTTTCTCGATACGCCGCTAAGGGAACAGGTGAACGTAATGAATCGTTGGTATCATAAATTGGATAAATACGTGGCTCAATACGGAGTTCGCTATCTGCATGAGAGCCGTACCGGTGGGCAGGATACGAAACACCATGATTTCACCGACCCGTATCGGATTCATTTAAATACGAACCGGGCCGAATTATTTACGAAGCAGGCCTATATTATCGATAAGGAAAAGGTAGAGAGCGTGGCATTGATACTTTCCGGTTCTTATCATGAGCAAAAATCAAGATATGACCGTACGCCCTATAATGTATATCAGAATAATGTATATGCCAGTTTGCTGTATGAAAAGGAGTTTACGCCGATGCATAGCTTGAGTACCGGATTAAGTATGAACTATGATGGTTTCGACGAGAATCTGGTTCAATATGCGGGAGGAGAGTCGGTCCGTCATGCCTATGACCGTACGGAAGTCGTGCCGGGAGCTTATGCCCAATATACGTTCAATCTGAATGATAAACTGATCTTATTGGCGGGTGTACGTGCGGATTATAGTACGTTGTATGATTTCTTTGTAACCCCTCGTGTACATATTAAATATAATCCTTTTGACTGGTTCCATATCCGGGCTTCGGCAGGTAAAGGATTTCGGACAGCGAATGTGCTGGCAGAGAACAACTTTTTGTTATCCAGTAGTCGAAAAATGTATATCGCCGACAATCTGGATCAAGAAGAAGCGTGGAATACCGGTCTGAATCTGTCATTTTATATACCTTTGTTCGGGAAGGAACTGAGCTTGAGCGGGGAATGGTATTATACCGATTTCTTGAAGCAAATCGTGGTGGATATGGATAGTGATCCTCATGCAGTTCGTTTCTACAATCTGGATGGGCGTTCCTATTCGAATAGCTTCCAAGTGGAGGCTTCCTATCCTTTTTTCCGGGGATTTACGTTAACGGCCGCTTATCGTTATACAGATGCGAAGACCGATTACCGGAATGAGGAGGGGGTGGCGCATCGATTGAAAAAGCCGTTGGTTAGTGATTATAAAGGTTTATTGACCGCTTCTTATCAAACCCCGTTGAAAAAATGGCAGTTTGATTTGACCAGCCAGTTTAATGGAGGTGGCCGTATGCCGACACCGGATGCATCTAATCCGTTATGGGAGCCGAATTTTAAGGCTTATACGGTAGTGAATGCGCAGATTACGAAATATTTCCGTCAATGGTCTATTTACGTGGGAGCGGAGAACCTGTTTAATTACAAACAACCGAATCCGATTATCGATGCCAGCAATCCCAGAGGGGATAACTTCGATGGATCTATGGTGTGGGGACCGGTGCATGGACGGAAAATTTATGCGGGTATCCGCTTTAATATAAGCAGGGATTGACACGTATATACGTATAAGCCCGCACGTATATACGTGTAGGCCTATGCGTATACTGGTGTGGCCCTACGCCTATATACGTGTAGCCCGATGCCTATAGTGGTGCTTTTCTTTTGGTAGATATGAATGGATAATTAGAATTGTTAATATTAAAAATGATTGATTATGAAACGATTAATTATGTTGCTGTTTTGTGCTGTATGTACGGTATCGATGACATTCGCCCAAGACGCGAAAAAGAAGAAGGACTCTGTGACATTCTTTATCGAAGCGATGGATTGTGATCACTGTATCAAGAAGATCGAGAAAAATATCGCTTTCGAGAAAGGAGTGACCGACTTGAAATGTGATCTGAGCACCCGTACGGCCATTGTGACTTACAAGACGGATAAGACTTCGAAGACCCGCTTGGCCGCGGCATTCAAAAAGATCGGTATGGAAGCGGTTCCAGTAGATAATGGCGCCGGTTGTCCGGTACCTCCGGTGAAAAAAAGTGAGCATACTCACGCTCATTAACATGGAAATTCATAAGAACATCTTATCTTTGCAGATGTTCCGTGAGGGCGGGCCGGAGTGTCCGCCCTGTTTATGAAATAATTTTTCTACGGAATGCAGCGTTTGTTTAATTATTTACATCCTAATATTGTACAGTCTCCAGAAGGGAGACGTTCAAGGCACGACTGAATGAATGAGCTACAACTGATAGAGGGTTGTCGGAAGGGGGAGAGACGAGCTCAAAAAGAGCTTTATGATGCATATTCCCGAAAAATGATGGGAGTTTGCCTTCGTTATGTGAACGACAGGGAAACGGCTCGTGATTTGTTGCAGGATGGCTTCGTGAAAATCTTTACCAGTATGGATTCCTATACAGGGAGTGGTTCATTTGAGGGGTGGATGCGGAAGATCTTTGTTAATTGTGCGTTGGAATATCTGCGAAAGTCGGATGTGTTGCGTGAAGCGACCGATCTTGACAATACGGCGGAACTGATTCAACCCGATAGTTCGGCTATCTCGGACATGTCGGCGGCTGAGTTGATGAATCTAGTGAAGGAGTTGCCGGTTGGCTTCCGTACCGTATTCAATATGTTCGCGATAGAGGGATATTCTCATAAGGAGATCAGTGAGATGTTGAACATAACAGAGAGTACTTCCCGTTCACAATATACCCGTGCCAAGCAGTTATTACAACGTAGAATTAACGCATTGTATTGAGATAAGATGAGTAAAAAGGAAAGAGATATATGGGATGATGCGATCCGGTCGAAGCTAGAGGATTTCGAGATGGATACGCTACCCGGCGACTGGGAGGCTATAGCCGATCGATTGCCCGGAAAGGCTCCGGTTCCTTTGCGTCGTACGCTTCGCTACTGGGTTGCCGCCGCCGTGATCTCCTTATTGGTCGTATCGGGTGGTATCTATTTATATGACAGGGAGATGGAAGATCTACCTATAGCCCAAGAAATACAGTCTTCACAAGAGTCGACATCCGTGGATACCCCGGTTGTTCCGATAGAGAAAACGATGGAGCAAGCGCCCGTATTAGCGACTATTCCTGCTGCTGCGGTCGTGAAGGCAAAAGCGGCATCTGGAGCGGTTAAAGTGGGAGCTAAGGCTAGGATGGCAGCGTTCCGGCAAAATGTAGAGAGTGCAGAGGATCGGCCTATTTCTGAGTCGGAGGTAATGTCTGCTGATAGATCGGCGAATGAGAAAAATACCGTTGAACCGGAGGTTGAAAGGAATAATGATGAGATAGTTGTTCTCAAGAATGATGTACTTGTCGCGGATGCTACTCCTGTTACTAAAAAGAAGCCGGAGAAGACCGCGTCTCGGAAATGGGGGTTCGGTATGGGAGGTGGAGGTCTTTCCATGGGCGCTGATAATCTGGTCCCTCAGTATGTGACGAATAGCAGTGTGCTTAAGAGCGAGAATCTGATGAGCTTAAATTCGTTCGATGCGGAGAAGAAAGATCCTGCTAAGACGGATATTCATCATAAGACGCCTATTGGGGTGGGTATCTCAATTAGTCGTTATTTGAATAATCGTTTTTCTTTGCAGACTGGATTAACTTATTCTTACTTAAGATCGGAGTGGAGTACGAATAATACGTACCATATAGAGAATGATCAGCGATTGCATTTTATAGGAATTCCATTATCATTGACTTATAAGATCGCGGAATGGAATCGTTTTATGTTTTACGCCTCAGCCGGAGGTATGGCGGAAGTGAATGTCGCTGGCAAACGTAGAATGAAATTATTCTCGGATGAGGTAGAGATCGCAAAGCAAAGTGAACATATTCGAATGAAAGAATGGCTATGGTCTGTAAATGCCCGTGCCGGCGTAAGTTATCCGATTATCCGTTTCGTAAGCGCTTTCGCAGAGGTGGGAGCCAGCTATTATTTTGATAATGGTAGCGAGATCGAAACCATCCATTCGGAGAAGCCGTTTAACATGAGCCTTCAGTTCGGATTTCGTTTTGGTTTTTAATACTCGATAGATTAACAGTGTAAATACAAATACTTAAAAATAGAAAAATTGAATTATGAAAGCATTTAAATTAATTGGAGCAGCGGCGGCTGCGTCATTATTGTTGTTGACCTCTTGTCTTGGAGAATCGAATAATACGGTGACTCGTGCCGGCTTTGGTGTCGCAGGTCTTTCTGAAAAGACATATAAAACGGTACTGAATACAAATATGGGAGCATTATACTCTCCGTCTTTATCGGCACAAGTAGTTGACGGAGCTTGTTACTTGATCAACTATGAATTAGACCTAAATTCTCCGGAGAATGCGAATGCGGCGACAAATGGTTATTTAACAGCGACAATCTCTGTGGCAGATGAGATAACAAAAGGACAGCCAGTCTTTTATAATGTGCCAGATTCGGCCAGTTTACTTCAGAATGAGATACCTGTAAAAAACCTATTTAGCAATGGCGACTATGGGGTGTATGTAGACGGTTATTTATTCTTCTTTATAACAATGGATATGTTTAAGGATCAGAAAAATTCTTATACTTTATATTGGGATCGTTCAAAGGAGCCTACTATGGTGGATAATGTCCCGACATATGACTTGTTCTTGCGTGTCGCTAAAGTAGCGGACGGAACAGGTTCTGCGGCATCATCTATAGGAGAAGTCCGTGCGTTTAATGTTAAGTCTGTATTGGAGTCTGTGAATAGCGCTGAGGCTAATAAAGATTCAAAGTCTTTTAATCTTAAGGTCAATTATCTAAATACGATTAATGAAAAAGATAGTACGGATTTGAAATGGGCTTCTTATACCGTTCTATTCCAAGTCGTGAAAAACTCATAAAGAAATTAGTATAGAAGTTGAGGGCGTACCGATAAGAAGATTATCGATACGCCCTATTTTTTTGCCGTTTTTTTTATGTATATGGGTAAAGATCGTATCTTTGCGTACTTTAAGAGGAGTATTGTGAAATGAGATACAAGAATTTAATAGGTTTTGTCTGGGTGGCGGTTTTCATGAGTCTGTTTACTTCTTGCCTAAAAGACATAAATAACGTCTATAATCCGGGAACGACCGCCGCTGTGGTTCGTCAACATGGAGATAGCGCGTTGATGATGGCTAATACCCGGTTCGGTTGGATCTATTCGACGAAGCTGAGCTCATACTCAGAGGGTAAATGCTTGTTAGTGAGCTTTGATTATGATCCTAGCTTACCGGAAAATACGAATGCGGAACAAAAAGGGTATTATACGGTGACGATACAAGGGGAAACCGCTGTTAACCAGCAAAACGCTGAGAGCCCTCTTACGGATACGCATAAATTATTGACTAATGAGCAACCGGTACTTGCGGTCAACCCCAATGATTCTGTTTTATACATCAAATTAGAAGACTATTTATTTCTGCCCTCTGCTTGTTGGACGACAAAAGATCGGACTTTAAATTGGCAATTGACTTACGATCCGGCTCAGGAAGCTGTTGTGGAAAATCGGAAATCAATTTATTCCTTATATTTACGGGCTGCCGCTACGACCGGAAAGCCGGAGGATAAGGCAGAGGAGGCTATCGCGGTTATCAATGCCTTTAATCTGGCGAATTTTATCAAGGATATGCGAGAACAAGGTGGACGCGACGCGGATATGTATGTTCGGATTCATTATATCGATCAAATTAATCCGAAAGATAGTACCCAGTTTACATGGGGAGTAACGGATCCTTTACTTATAAACTAAAGAAGATGAGAAAGCGAATTTTATACGGCTTATTTTTATCCTTGTTTTTCTTAATGACCTCTTGTATGGGGGATGGAAGTAACTCCATCAATTATCATCGGGTAGGAGTGATACGTGAGAATCCTATGCGATGTATCTATACGGCGGATGATCAAGGGAATATATTTATCGTCTCTTCCTCTGAGTTTGAGAATCGGACGGATTTGAAAGATGGCGATTGCTGTGTGGTTGATTTCAAGACGAATTTTAGCGAGGAATTGGGCAATGGTGTTTACAACGCTGAGATTTATAAGTATGATTCGGTCGCTGTATGGCCTTTGCATGAGACATTGACTGATACTACGGTTGTATTGGACAAGGAGCGTCTGGTTACGCTGGACTTTAAGAAAAGTATTTATTTGGAAGGACGTTTCTTCTTGCAAACCCAACATGTAAATCATCAGGTAGACCAAAAGGATATTTTCAATTTATCCTATAACCCTGATCAGGAGGTGGAAGAAGACAGCACCGGACAACGGGTCTATAACCTATACCTTCGGGTAACCCAAGAGGGAGGTACCGGCGATTCCACGAAATGGGTGAATACGACCGCTTTTACGATCGATAAGTTTTTGGACCAAGCCAAAGCGATAGAGAGTAGTGAGGGGCAAAATGTGATAAATTTTAAAATAAATTATGCCGAACGCTATAATGCGGATACAACCGCATGTGTTTGGGGGGCTACCGACGTATTTACGTTGCGTTTTACGAATTAAATATATACTTTTGCTATTTAAAAGTAAACAGAGATGTATAAGGAGATATTTAGGTGGGTAATCGCTATCATCTCACAGCCGGCGAAGGCGTGGGCCTTGTTAGCGAAAAAAGGAGAGAAGCAGGAGGAGTTCTTATCCCGATTCGTGTATCCTTTGATCGGCTTCGTTACCGTCGCAGCTTTTCTGGGCGTATTGTTTACGCGGAAGGAGTTTGATTTAGAGCTGGCCTTGAAGTCGTCTATCCGGACATTGGTGTCCTCGTTCGGTGGTTTTTACCTCGGGGCTTATCTGATGAACGAGATATGGCAAGGTATATTTAAACGGGAGAAGGATTTGAAACTGTGGTTGCGCTTCGTCGGGTATTCCTCATCGTTGATGTTCGCTTTGAATATCGTATTGATGTTGCTTCCCGAGTTTTTCTTCTTGCGGATATTTATCCTTTATACATTCTATATTGTTTGGGAAGGCGCTGGTCCGTATATGGGAGTCGAGGAGAAGATCCGTCTGAAGTTCGTAGGATTTACAACCGCCATTATATTACTGACTCCGGCTGTTATCGAGATTTTGTTATCGATGCTGATGCCCGGTTTGAGTTTTTGACAGAATAACACAAGATGAAAGAGAAGATTAGTAATAACATACAGATAAAGAATAAGCGGGCGACGTTCGATTACGAGTTGCTCGACACTTTTACGGCCGGGATCGTACTGACCGGAACGGAGATTAAATCGATCCGTTTAGGGAAGGCGAGTTTGGTAGATACGTTTTGTATCGTGGAAAAAGGGGAACTGTGGGTGAAGAATATGTACATCGCCGAATATTTTTACGGTACGTACAATAATCACAACGCACGGCGGGACCGGAAATTACTTCTTACCAAAAAGGAATTACGAAAGATCGAGGGTGCGGTTCGTGCTAGTGGTTTTACGATCGTTCCCACTCGTTTGTTTATCAATGAGAAAGGATTGGCGAAAGTAGTCGTCGCGATCGCACGAGGTAAAAAGGAATATGATAAGCGAGACTCCATCCGGGAACGTGACGACCGACGGGAGATGGATCGGGCTTTCAAACGATAAGTCGAGATGGAAACAGGGCAAGGCGTGATCGGTAGGGTTTGGGGATGTATCCTGAAAGCTCTGCCTAAAGCAGGCAAGACGTGTTTATGGCTGCTAAAGATTATTTTGCCTATTTCTTTATTGGTCCGTATATTGCAATATTCCGGAATATTAGGTCAGATCTCGGATTGGTTAGTGCCCGTGTTCTCGTTGGTGGGTCTGCCGGGGGAGACAGCCATTGTTTTTATAACCAGTATATTCTCCCCATTATATGCTCCGATCGCTTTGATCACCTCGATGTCTTTAGGAGTCCGTGAAGCTACGATATTGGCATTGATGTGCCTTACTTCCCATAATCTAATGGTAGAATCCTCCGTACAGGCAAAGACCGGGTCTTCTTTCTGGGAGATGACGCTGCTCCGTTTGATCATGAGTTTCGTGATCGCCTTTTCTTTGAATTGGGTAATGCCCCATGAAGGATGGGGACAGGTCGGGATCGCTCAAAGCGCGGCTGTATGCGATAATTGGTTGGAAGTATTCGTACTTTGGTTTACCAGCTCGATGAAGGTGGTGATTTCTATTTTGATAATTGTTACGGCTTTAATGATCCTTCATTATATATTGGAAGAGTTTAATCTAATGAAAGGATTGTCCTCGGTCTTTTCTCCGCTGATGCGATTATTTGGCTTGCCTCAAGATGCCGCTTTTTTGTGGTTGGTAGGTAATGTGGTCGGACTGGCTTATGGCGGGGCTATTATGGTAGAGCAAATGGAGCAGAGGAAGTTGTCTTACGGTGACGGCAACTTGCTGAACCATCATTTGGCCGTGTGCCATTCCCTGTTGGAAGATACGATCATCTTTGCTGCGATAGGGGTACCCGTTCTTTGGGTGGTGCCTACCCGTCTGTTTTTCGCCATCGCTGTGGTATGGATCCTCCGGGGATATAGTTATATGTACGCAAGAAAGGTAAAACATATTTATGAATAAGGAACGATTTCTGCGACTCTTGAATGAGCGCATTTTGATCTTGGATGGTGGTATGGGTACCATGATCCAAAGTTTCAAACTAAACGAACAAGATTACCGAGGCAAACGTTTCGCCGATTTTCCGGGACAATTGAAGGGGAACAATGATTTATTGTGTATCACCCGCCCGGATGTAATCCAGTCTATTCATCGTCAGTATTTGGATGCGGGAGCGGATATCTTCGCTACGAATACGTTTAACGCGAATGCTATTTCCATGGCAGATTATGCGATGGAGGCCTATGTACGTGAGATAAATCTGGCCGCCGGCCGATTGTCGAGGGAAGTGGCGGATACCTATATGGCAGAGCATCCGGATCGTACGATCTTCGTGGCCGGATCAATCGGTCCTACTAATAAGACAGCTTCCATGAGTCCGGATGTAAGCGATCCCGCTTATCGTGCCGTCACTTATAAAGATTTGTATAATGCCTACAAGGAGCAAGTCGAGGGACTTGTTGACGGCGGGGTGGATATCATCCTTTTCGAGACTACTTTCGATACGTTGAACGTAAAAGCGGGATTGGAAGCAGCTGAGGTCGTGTTGAAAGAGAAAGAAAAAGACCTGCCGATTATGTTGTCTTTGACTTTGTCCGCGCAAGGTGGACGAACATTTTCCGGACAGACTTTATTGGCCTTCTTAGCTTCCATACAGCATACACATATTGTTTCGGTTGGCTTAAACTGCTCTTTCGGAGCAGCGGATATGAAGCCCTATTTACAAGAGTTGGCGAAGTATGCCCCCTATTATATCAGCGCTTATCCGAACGCCGGATTGCCGAATAGTTTTGGTACCTATGACGAGACGCCGGATAAAATGGCCCAACATGTGAAGCCTTTTGTGGAAGAGGGATTAGTGAACATTATCGGAGGCTGTTGCGGAACGACTCCGGCGCATATCTCCCGGTATCCGGAGTTGGTGAAAGGAGCTAAACCGCATATCCCGGCTTTGAAACCGGATTGCCTGTGGCTGTCGGGCTTGGAACTGCTGGAGGTGAAACCGGAGAATAATTTCGTGAACGTGGGAGAGCGTTGTAATGTGGCCGGTTCTCGGAAATTCTTACGCTTGATAAAAGAAGGCAGTTATGAGGAAGCGTTGACGATCGCTCGTAAGCAAGTGGAGGATGGCGCCCAAGTGATCGATATCAATATGGACGATGGTATGTTGGATGCCGTGAAAGAAATGAAGACATTCTTAAACTTGATCGCCTCCGAACCGGATATTGCCCGTGTACCCGTCATGATCGATTCTTCCAAATGGGAAGTGATCGAGGAAGGCTTGATGTGCGTGCAAGGAAAGAGCATCGTGAATTCCATCTCCTTGAAAGAAGGAGAGGAGGTCTTCCTTAAACATGCCGCCCGTATAAAGCAGCTGGGTGCGGCTGCGGTCGTGATGGCTTTCGACGAGAAAGGACAGGCGGATACCTATGAAAGAAAGATTGAGATTTGCGAACGGGCCTATCGCCTATTGATCGAGAAGATCGATTTCAATCCCCAAGATATTATTTTTGACCCGAACGTATTGGCGATCGCTACCGGTATGGAGGAACATAATGGCTATGGTCTGGCGTTTATCCGTGCCGTTGAATGGATCAAGAAGAACTTGCCGGGTGCGAAGGTGAGTGGTGGTGTAAGTAATTTATCTTTCTCTTTCCGAGGGAACAATCATGTACGCGAGGCTATGCATTCCGTATTTCTATATCATGCGATTGGGAAGGGGATGGATATGGGTATCGTGAATCCGTCTACCTCCGTACTTTATGAGGATATAGAGCCGGAGTTCCGTACCTTGTTGGAAGACGTGATCTTGGCACGCCGTCCGGAAGCTGCCGAGGAGTTAATTACTTATGCTCAAAATTTACATGTACAAACTTCCGGAGAAACTCCGGAGAAGCATGAGGCTTGGCGTGAGCTTTCATTGAAGGAGCGTTTGGAACATGCCTTAATCAAAGGGATCGGAGACTATTTGGAGGACGATTTACAAGAAGCCTTGCAGATTTATCCGCATGCCGTGGATATAATTGACGGTCCGTTAATGAGCGGAATGAATAAGGTCGGCGAGTTATTCGGTGCCGGAAAGATGTTTCTCCCTCAAGTCGTGAAGACCGCACGTACGATGAAAAAGGCCGTAGCTATTTTACAACCGGCCATTGAATCTGAAAAGAAAGCTTCCGGCTCTGCGAAGGCCGGTAAAGTGATTTTCGCTACGGTAAAAGGGGATGTACATGATATCGGTAAGAATATCGTCTCTATCGTATTGTCTTGTAATAACTACGAGGTGATTGATTTAGGGGTAATGGTTCCCGCAGATGTGATCATAAAGAAAGCGATCGAGGAGAAACCGGATCTGGTTTGCTTATCCGGCCTGATAACCCCTTCTTTAGAAGAGATGGCGCATGTCGCGGACGAGATGCAGAAAGCGGAACTTACAATTCCTATGATGGTGGGTGGCGCTACGACCTCCAAATTGCATACGGCGGTGAAGATCGCTCCGCATTACGATTATCCGGTGATCCATGTGTTGGATGCCTCACAGAATCCGTTGATCGCCGCCAAACTATTGAATCCGGATACCCGTGATGCCTATATCATGGAGTTGGAACAAGAACAAGAAGCTTTGCGTGCCTCCTTAGGACAGAAGAAAGAGGTCTTGATTTCTCTTTCTGAGGCTCGTAAGCATCCGATTGAAATAGATTGGACCGGGTATATACCGGTTGTTCCAGCCCGGATGGGGGTACATGTTATCCCTTATATCCCCTTGGAAGAAGTGATTCCTTATATCCACTGGACCTTCTTTTTTAGCGCATGGAAATTGAATGGGGAAAAGGATCGTGCGAAAGCCGCTGAGGCGATGCAATTGCATAAGGACGCTGTCAGGCTTTTAGATCGGCTGGTCAATATGAAGGTTGAGTATTGTAAAGCGATTTACGGATTTTTCCCCGCCAATAGCGAAGGGGATACGATCCGGATGGGAAATACTGTTCTTCCTTTATTACGGCAGCAAGCGAAAAAGGAGGAAAGTATCTACAAATGTCTTTCCGATTATGTATTGCCGGTTTCTGAAGGACGGACCGACTATGTGGGAGCCTTTGTGGTTACGGCAGGAGCTGGTGCGGATGAATTGAAGGATGAATTCGAGCGAGAAGGCGATACCTATAATTCAATGTTGCTGCAAACCTTGACCGATCGCCTAGCGGAAGCTACAGCCGAATATCTTCATGAGAAAGTACGTAAAGAATATTGGGGATATGCTAAAGACGAATCCTTGTCTATCCCGGATCTTTACAAGGTGAAATACCAAGGAATCCGTCCGGCTATCGGTTACCCTTCTCTACCGGATCAATTATTGAATTTCACATTGGATGGATTGCTTGATATGTCGCAAATTGGTGTTTCGTTAACCGAGAATGGTGCCATGTATCCTACGGCTTCGGTCAGTGGAATTTATATTGCTCATCCCTCTTCTCAATATTTCATGATCGGTTCTATCGATGAGGAGCAATTGAAAGATTATGCGAGCCGCCGGAATTTAACGGAGGAGCAAGTCCGAAAGTTATTGAGTAGGAATATAGGATAATTTAGTAGCATCACTGCAACCCGGGTTGCAGTGATGCTGCAATGCCTGTGCAGTAATACTGCAACACCTATTGCAGTAACACTGCATAGGCATTGCAGTAAAAAATCGATCAATACGATCTATCTGCCATAGTAATGCTTGGCGGAAGGAACCATGATAATGTTCAACTCCGGATCAGCCATGTCTGGATCGATCGGGAACATCGGTCTCACGATATTCTTATAGGGAAGCTTCTTGAAGTCCTGATCCACACCTCCTCTTGTAAAAGCCATTACCCAATCCGCTTGTATATTGTACCATTGGGTTACAAGGTAACCTTGTTTAACCATTACGATATCCATTTCCTTCGGGTCAATTCCTGAACCCTCTAGGTTTGGAGTGGGAGACGATGTGCCTACTACCACATAAACGCTTCCGGTCTTTACGATAGCGATATCTCTTTTCCGTCTCCATGATTCCGCGTTCTTGTCTTCTTCCGGGCTGACATAAACCACGGTACCCGACAATTTCACGGGACCTTCGTAGGAATTATCGACCATGGCACCTACCATGCCTTCTACGTGTCCGCCTACGCCGACCTTACGTGCCTGCTTAACCACTTCTTCTCCCGGGATGGAGCAATAAAGAACGCTCTTTCCCTTATCAGTCTGGAATTCCGGACGCTTCAAGAGTCTCGCCAAAGTCCAAGTGACCTCGCCTGAGCCGCCTCCGCCGGGATTATCTCCCATATCACTGATAAAGAAAGGCTTCTTTTTGCTTGCTACTGCCAGATCGATACATTTCTCGAGCGAATATCCCGGAGCTTCCAGCGAGAACTGCTTACGGACATCCCAGAATTTCTGGGCGAGTTTCTTCGCCCCGGCTTTAACCTGTTCCTCATCGTCACCGTAAACCATCACGGTTCCTTGGTTCCGTGGGTTGTCTCCCCAAACATAACCGATCCAGATCCCCGCGTCTATCACTCCGGGCATGGCTTCAACCTCGGGAACCAATGCGTACAGCGATTTCGCAGGCTCGACGCGGGTACTCGACCATTCGCCGGATACTAGGACAGGAACAGCAACCCATGCCTTGTATGCCGGACGTCCTTTCCCTGATTCAAGACGTTCCAACAAATTGACGACCCCTCGCCGATGCGATTCGCGAGAATCCGCATGCGGTGCTTGACGATAAGTCGTAATCAAATCGGAGTTGAGAGCTACCAACCAAGACGTATTTCCGTGAAGGTCCATCGTGGTGGTAGTCAAGACATCGTTTCCGATCAAGCTACGCACCTTCTCCATGAATTCGCCCTCGGGATCGGCTACGCCTTCCACGCTACAAGCTCCGTGGTTATAAAACCAGAAGGCGTCATATGGCATATTGGCCTTGATCATCTCCAATGTTTTTTCCACAAACGCGTCGTACGATTCTTTTGTCACGGGGCCTCTTCCACCGCCATAGCCAATCTGCGTGGGAAGCCAAGTGGCCGCCTGTCCCATTGCGGAGTCTGGGCTGAGATAGTCTGGCATTCTTACGGGGTGTCCTACGAGCGGCTGCCTATTCGGGACGAACACGCTGTTTTCTATCTGTATACCGGCAATACCGATACGAGGTTTTTTCTTCTGTCCAAAGGCCTCTCCAACGAACGATACGGCCAAGAGACAGATTCCGAGCAATACTAAATTCCTTTTCATGCTATTATGATTTTTGCGAATTGTTATTTCCTTATTAATTAGTTATTAAACCGTCACTAATATCAATCTCGGTTTGAGGTATAGGCAATACTTCCGCACCGGCGCTGAAAGGAGTCTTAGCTCCAAATTCCGCCTTCTTGGTTCCGTTAAAGACTTTCTCTCCCCATCCTACACGTACCACGTCAAAGAACCGGAAGCCTTCCATTCCAAACTCCAGATGACGCTCGTTCATGATGTCTTCAAACAATTGGCTTCCTGTATGGTTTTTAGGAGCCAAGTTGACATGGCTTCTTACCTCATTCAGATACTTTTGCGCATTAGCGATATCGCCGCTGAAATAACAAGCCTCGGCATAGTTCAAATATACCTCCGCGAGGCGGATAAGCCTGAGGTTCGTGGGTTGGTTATTTCCCCGGTTCTCCTCTCTTTGTCCGGGCGCAAGATATAATTTGCGATTGTACCAGCCCGTTCGGTCGTCCGTAACGGGTGCCACATCGCCTTTGGCTGCGGTCTCGATCTCTATGGCCTCTTCCGTGGAAAGGAGAGTGGTCTTCTTTCGTATGACATCCCCCTCGGCATCATAAGCGTCCGCCAAGGCCTGTGTAGGTTGCGCGCAACCGAAGCCGATCGTCATGTTTCGGGGCATAGACATCAATACGTGGCGGTTACCGTTATTTACGTTATACGAGCTTTGAGTGGAAGAGTTATACATATTCACTTCTAGGATCGATGAGGAACAATGCTCGCCGTCCAGTGAGAATTGCCAAGTGTAATCTTCCGGAGCTACTAGGCTATACTCTCCCCCGCACTCATTCTGGAATTTCTCGAAAGCCTTTTTTACCTCATCGTATTTTTTCTCATACAGATAAATACGTGTTTGCATAGCGATGGCCGCGCCTTTGGTAATCCTTCCCGCATAGCTTGACTCGTAGTTAGCCACCTCACTTTTCTTAGGTAATACGCTAACCGCATCGTTCAGGTCTTGCTCGATAACCGAGTATATCTCTTCGACAGACGCACGTCCGAGTCTCTCATGATCGAGATCCAAGACTCCCGTATAGCAAGGAACACCACCAAAGGTTTTCACAAGCTCGAAATAAGTATAGGCGCGAATAAACTTGGCCTCACCGATCATCTGTTCCTTGTCATACTTCGAGAATAGGGCATCGTCTGCCATTTCCATATCCCGTATAAACAAATTGGCCTTATTGATACATTGGTAAGAATACCGATATTTGTTCAAGATCTCGGTATGATCCGCTTGATACTGATAATTCTCCAGTAACGTGAAGGTTTGTGCGTCGTTCGAAGAACCGCTGTAGGTCGCATCATTCGACAACACGTCGCCGAAACATTGCATCGACCATGTGTAACGGAAGTCCTTCATGACAGAATAGACAGCGGTCAGACGCAAGAAAGCTTGTCTTTCCTCTGATATCTCTCCAGCCTCCGGACTTCCTAACGGAGCTAAATCCAAATCTGCGCAACTGCTGAATCCTGTTAAAATCGCTAGTACGATTCCTATGATATATTTGTTTTTAAACATGACATTATAAATTTTAAAAAGTAACATTAATACCTCCGGTGAATGAAATGTTCTGAGGATAGATACCGTAATCTATGCCTCTAGACAAAGAGCTGGATTGACCCACTTCCGGATCCATACCCGAGTAACTAGATATCGTAAACAAGTTCTGGCCGCTTACATAAAAACGTACCTTCTGTAGTTTTATCCTCTGCGTGAGAGAAGCGGGCAGGGTATAACCTAGCTGGGCATTTCTCAAGCGGAAATAAGTCCCGTTTTCTACGTACATGTCCGAGAAGCGGTCATTGTCGTTTACGTCCGTAGCCGTCAGGCGAGGGATGTCCGTATTTGTATTATTTGGCGTCCAATAGTTCATTAACGCTCTATCCTTGTTCGTTATATCGTTCGGGAAGTAGGTGTAATAACGCATCGCGTTAAATATCTGATTACCGATTGTTCCACCAAACTGCAAATTGAGGTCGAAGCCTTTCCACGCCATACCCATGTTGATACCGTATATGATATCCGGAATAGGATTACCGATCATGCATCTATCACTTGAGTCTAACTTGCCATCGCCATTCGTATCTACGAACAATACATCGCCCAATTCGGCATTAGGTTGGAAATCCGCCCGCTTAACGGCATTCAACTGTTCCTGTGTTTGGATAAGCCCGTCTGTCTTATAGCCCCAGAACGCACCGATAGGCATACCTTCATTCGTATAGGTGAGGTACATGCTTCCGTTTCGGAATGGTCCATCGGAGATTGGTGTGCCACCATTCAATTTCGTCATGCGGTTACGGATGGTCGACATATTTACTCCCACGTTGTATTCGAAACCGCTTTCGGTCTTGTCTCTCCACTCGAGATTCATCTCGATACCGCGGTTGTTCGCCTCGCCGATATTGGTGTAGGTGTTGCTGGCATATCCCATGTAGATAGGCATAGGAGCGGCCAGCAGCATGTCCTTCGTTGTCTTGTAATAATACTCGAAGCTGAAGACCATGCGGGTGTTAAAGAAGCTTGCGTCAAGACCGATATTCAGAGATTCAGTGGTTTCCCATTTAATATCCGGATTGCCCAATCTGCTCACGGCAATACCTTGATACAAGGTCTCATTCTCTCTCGCTCCGAATAAAGCGCCGTATTGCGTACTCAATGACAGCAAACTACGATCCACATAATTGGTGATATTCTGATTTCCGATCTGTCCCCAGCCCCCGCGGAGTTTCAAGGAGGAAACCCATTCGGCGTTCAATTTCTGGAAGAACGGTTCGTTGTCGATTCTCCAACCTAGAGCGAACGAGGGGAAGTTACCCCAGCGATTCTTGGAAGAGAATTTAGAGGAGCCGTCTCGCCGGAAAGTGGCCGTAATAAGGTATTTGTTATTGTAATCGTAGTGTAGGCGGCCCAGATAAGACATCAAACCATATTCCGTAGCGCTATTGCTGGCCGTGGTCTTGTTCTTGTCCAGCGTAGCGTCTATATAATGCAGGTTATCCGACTCTCCGATAAGATCTCTCGCGTTTACGCTCAAGGTTTCCTGCTTACCCCATTCGTTGGTATAACCTACGAGAGCGGATATGGAGTGCTTCTCGGCAAACGTTTTCTCATACGAAAGGGTATTCTCGAACGTATAGTAGTGCCCTTTGGTCTGCGACTTCGATAAACTACTCTCTAAATTTCTTTGGCTTGAGGATACCTCATAGACAGGCGAGAAGGTTTTATTGTCTACCCTTCTGATTTCCGCTCCGAAGCTACTCTTGAACTTCAATCCTTTTATAATCTGCCATTCCCCATACATATTGCCGATGAAAGCAAGTTTCTCCCGCTGATTATCCCGATACATGATACTTGCCAATGGGTTATAGTAGTCAATATAAGGAGAGTAACCATATGAACCGTCTGCGTTTTGGGCGGGAGTTACCGGATCCAAACGGATTGCGTTACTTACGACACCATAGTCGGAGTCGTACACATTACTACTGTTGCGCTCACTAATACTTGCGTCGGTAGATCTCGCGATCGACGCGTTGGTACCCACTACCAAATGATCTTTGAGCACCGTTTTTTCCGTGCTTTGACGGACACTGAACCGTTCGTAGTTGGATTTCTTGATCGTTCCATCTTGGTTGATATAGTTCAAGCCCAGATTGAATTTATAGTCGTTCTCTTTACCACCGCTTATGCCGACACTGTAGTTATGCATAAAGGCCGTATGCGTAATCTCGTCCATCCAATTGGTGGAAACATTACGATTAACAAGGGCCAAGTTGATGGGAACGCTCCTCACTGTGTTCAACTGTTCCTGATAGTCGTACCATTCTGGACCTGACATCAAATCGAGATTATTCAATATTTTGTTCATACCCCAATACGCATCGAGCGTAACGGTGGTTTTTCCAGCGGCGCCTTTTTTCGTAGTGATAAGGATTACGCCGTTCGCACTGCGGGAACCGTAGATAGCGGAAGCGGAAGCGTCTTTAAGCACCTCCATAGACTGTATATCCGATGTGTTCAGGTAGTTTATATCCGTCACGGGCATCCCGTCCACGACGAACAATGGTTCCGCGTCGTTTACCGTACCGACACCTCTGATACGGATCGTGGCGGCGGAACCCGGAGATCCGGAACTGGAAGTGACGGATACACCGGTAGCCAAGCCTTGCAATGCGGTAGAAACATTGGCCACTGCTTGGCGAGCGATTTTCTCCTCGCTCACGGACGAGATAGCCCCCGTGATATCACTTTTCTTCATCGTACCGTAGCCAATCACTACCACCTCATCCAACTTTTGTGTGTCCTCTTGCAAGGAGATGCTTAAAACCGATTTATTGCCTACCGGAATCTCCTGGTTCATATAACCGATATAGGACACTTGTAAAATAGCGTCTTTGGCTACTTCTAACGTGAATTTTCCATCTATATCCGTTATTGTCCCGTTTGTTGTCCCTTTTACCATCACATTGGCGCCAATTATCGGCATACCGGTAGCATCAATCACGGTTCCGGTGATCTGACGGGTGTTTTGTTGCGGGGTGGATACGATTGATGGTTTCTCTATAATCATGATGTCGCTTTTAATGCGCATGTTTGGGGAGTGTACGGAAGCGTATACACCTGTGGTAAAAACAAATAGCGGGATTGAGGTTAACTTCATGACTCTGCCCAATTTAGTTTTTGTGTTTAATCGGGGGTTAGGATTCCCCTTACAAATTTCATTCATACATTTGTAATGTTTTAGTGTTAGTATTAATTGATTTAAAGGCGTTTAGAAACTTGTTTGGCTGGATTATAAGCCATATCTTCCAGCCAGTTTCCTTGCTAGATATGGTTCATGATGGCTCCTGTTTCATAGGCTCTCCTTTCTTTAAGATTAACTTTAGTAAACTGAATATGTTTATTTGGTTGTTTGATTTGCAATATTCGTGAAAAAAAACGACACCTGCAAGCAAGTCTCTGCTAATTTAATATTGTGTATTCAATTGATAGAAGTCATTAATACGGCTTAATTATGTCAATTTGTCATTTCTCTCTCCTTCTGCTTCTTGTATTTGAGATAGGATAGGGTGTGTGTTTATTATATGCGATTCTCTGGTAGTTAAGCCCTGACGAATAGAATGTGTATGAAGGAAAATACTTGCAGTTTGCCTTCTTTTTATCAATATCCGCCGAATTATTATATCTCTTGTTTCAGAAAACTAATAAATGCTTCCTGAATAGTATTTGAAAATCAATTGACTTTTTTGCCGTTCTAGGGTGCAAAGGCTCTAATATAGTCTCGATTTTCAGTGTACAGAAGATTATGATTAAAAGTAGATCCCAACTAAATTAGAGCAAGTGCCGGATAATTCGAACTAGGTGCCGGGTAGATGTCGGTTATCTGCCGGGAAATAGAAATTATAAGCCGACTAAATACATACAAGTTTAGGATATATCCTAAAAAATGTGCTGTTTTGGGTACTAAATTCCATAATAATCGGTTTAAAAGCAATTGTTTTGAAAAAGTCTGTGTTTGAAATATATTTAAAAAGTTAACATTATGATAGTGTTTCGGTAATTCTTTTTGCATTCAGATAGTATGGTTACATTTGTCTATTCATTTCAAATATTATTAAAAAACAGAGAGATATGGATGAGAAAGGATTCGTGGAAGGGGTGAGAAGGTATATGTCCCAGTTACGAGAGGAAAAGCGTTATTCCTCCGCCAAAAGTTATCAGGATGCGTTGAACTCCTTTATAAAGTATAGTGGAACAGAGAACATTTCCTATTCGGATATCAATAAGGCCAATCTTCACCGATATGAGGCTTATTTGTTGGAAAACGATTGCATGCGTAATACGGTCTCCACGTATATCCGCCGTTTGCGTTGTATTTATAACAAGGCGGTGGAGAATGGTGATGCGGAATATATCCCCGGTTTGTTCCAAGGAGTTTTTACGGGAGTGGAGAGTAAGCGCAAGAAATCCCTATCCTTAGAGAACCAACATAAGTTGATGACGGTGAAGGTAGAGAGTGAGGTGCTAAGGGAGACACAACTGGTCGTTTGTTTGTTGTTTCAGTATGCAGGAATGTCGTTCGTGGACTTCGCCCACCTAAAAGAAAGGAATATCAAAAACGGGATATTGGACTATAATCGGCAGAAGACAGGCACACCGATGAGACTGGAAATCTTGGATACGGCAGAATTGATGCGCAAGGAATTAATGGGTGACAAGAAGCCGGCCTCAGGCTATTTATTCCCTTTTTTGAGTGGAACGAAGACGGGCTATGAGGCATATCTCGAATACAATGCGGCCCTATCTCGGTTCAATCGAAATTTGAAGGCGTTGAAAAAGGCCGCTGGAATAGCATCGGATGTTACCTCTTATACGATCCGCCATTCCTTTGCCATGGCATTGAAAGAGCAAAATGTCCCTATAGAAATGATCAGTGAATTATTGGGGCATAAGTCCATCAAGACCACCCAGATTTATCTGAGAAGTTTCTCTTTAGAAAAAATGACAGAGGTGAATAGCACTTGCTTTGGTTGTGTCTATAATTATGTGTCGAAAGTGGGATGAGGCTACTTAGTGAGTAGCGTTTGTTTCACGCCGCAAATGTAGTAAAAAATAACAAAAAACAAGCAATCATTAGGGTTTGTTTGTGTTTCCAGTTGGATTCTCGTTAAATCTTCGTTCTTATTTCTGATGTATAGACATGGCAATAGAGACGAAATGGCCTCGTATTTCCGAAATCATCACGTCCCCCCCTAAAATCGAACATACATTCTTGTAGAGATGGGTATACCCCGTCTCATCCCCTCTAAAAGATGTTTTAAATTACTGTCAGACGGTGGGAGACGGAGCATGCTCCGTCTCTACAACTGAGTAATAACCATTCTCCCACCTTTTGCGCTACTCACTAAGTAGCCTAATTTCTCACATGGCGAAAAAGGGTTATGGTGCATATATCAAACTATCTCTTTTAAGCAATCAACGAAATGCGAGCGAATGTTGTAAAAACGGTTGTAAATTCGGTACCTCATGAGGGTATCGACGCCGTAGGCGTTGAAAGAACCATTCCTGAAAACCCGTTACGGCGAAAATCTGATCAGAAACATTGGTACATCGCTATCGTCAACAACAAGTCCGAGAAACTATGCCGTGACAAGCTGGAAAAGCGCATAGCCAGTCAGCCGGAAGGCGAGAAGGACTATGAGGTTTATATAGCCTCCCAAAAAGAGATGTGTCTTCTGCCAAGCGGCAAGCGTAAGCAAGTAGACCGGATCGTCTTCCGTTCCATTGTATTCATCCGTTGCACCGATGTCTTGCGTAGGAAGGAGATCGTGCATCTTCCTTATATCAAACGTTTCATGGTAAACATAGCTGGCGAACGGTCTGGAGGCATACGCCCCGTAGCCTTCATTCCGGATGAGCAGATGGTGAAACTCCGTAGGATGCTGGACGATTCCGAAGAGCCTGTCATTATCGATCCCCGTCCGCTGCCTCTTGGAGCGAGGGTACGTATTAACGGCGGTAAGTTGCATGGTCTAGAAGGTAACGTGCTGGAAGTGGAGGATGGCAATCTTAACTTTGTGATCCGTGTAGATCTACTGGGATGTGCCAAAGTAAATATCACCCGTGACCTGCTAGAGCTATTATGATACACATAGATGGATACGCACTATGGTAAAAAAAGAGGATAGATCCGGAGTACGCCTTATCTCGTTGTTAGGAAACCATTTGAAAGAGATTCTTAAGCGAGAGTCGGATAATCGTGCCTTCATCCATCTTTACTGTACGGGTCCGTATTGGGTGGCGTTCGAGAAATCAGCTTACCTGTTACGCCAAATATCTTCCCGTACCTTAGTGACCCCGTTAAGCCTCACCACGTACCCGTTTCCAATCGTGATGGTCTCTTGGACAGATGGCGAGTTACGTTCCTATACACGTAACCATCTTTTCCATCGCGAAGGCAATGACTACGGTCGGTTATCCGTCCCTACTCGTACGCTTGACGGTTACAAGGAGTGGCATAAGGAAGAGGTGAGGTATTTTCCGATGCAGGAAGTAAAAAACACGTCCATGGATCGTGACATGGAGATTGATTAAAGATACTTCTGAGGTTCAAGAGAGCCTCCAATCAAGAATATATTATCGCTAGGTCGCAATTAGAAAATGAGAATTAGGCGGCCGATATCGATCAAGAGGTCAGCTATCTCTAGTAGCGAGGAGAGTCCCTTTTTCTTTAACCGATAGACTAGACTCTTGCTTTAGCTTATACCACTCCAACCACTTGAGAGGTTCGGTCGCTTATTATTATAGTTAGATAGATATGAATAAAACAAATATGGAAAAGGTGAAATATCGTTATAATCGCTGGCGTTTAGCGCTGGGGCGTCTGGTAAATTTGCGGTATATCAACCGCTGGATCATTTTTTGTGCGGATCTTTTCATTTCCCTATGTGTATCTTTGATAGGAGTGCTGGGATTATTGTCCATCATGCATGTATACATAAACGGGATTAGTGTATTAAAGGTAGGAATAGCTTCCTTTGTGGCCAGTATCCTTTCTTTTCTTACGTTCAAGGTTTATCACGGGGTGATCCGTCATTCCACGCTACGTGGACTATGGAGGATTGGTGGTGTCGCCATCACAAAATCCATCCTCATGTTCATACTGCTTCATCTTTTGAGGGCGAATTTCAATTCCTCTATATATTGGGTGGGAGGGATAACCGATTGTATGTTGACGATTGTTCTGCTGATCACCTTACGTGTATTCGTGATTAATGTATATAATAGCGTGTTGTCCCAACTTGGAAAAAAGCGCAAGCGTGTACTGGTGTTCGGTATGGATGAGGATAGCGTGATGATAGCCACATCACCCAACCGGCAAGTATTCATGCAAAATTATAGCATCATCGGCTTCTTGACGTTTGGTAGCGCTAAAAAGAACCTTCGCATAGCGGAACTTCCCGTTTACCAGATCGAGGACATTGATGACTTGTTGCGTCTGATCCCCAGAAATAACTTGGATGGTATCCTTTTCCCGAATATAAAGACCGTCCGACGAGAACGTGATCGTTTGATTCATTATTGCGAGCAGGCCTCCTTGAAGCCTCTCGTGGTTCCTGATATGGAGGAGGTCCATGAGGGCGGAATGAAGCGTTCAGTCCGTGATATCCGTATTGAGGACTTGCTGGGTCGTGAGGAGATCAGTATAAATCTGGGCGAGATCGGTCTCTTATTGAAAGATAAGACGATCCTTGTTACGGGAGCGGCCGGTAGCATTGGTAGCGAGATCTGCCGCCAGCTGGCGCATTTCCCGATCAAGAAATTGATCTGCCTTGATGCCGCCGAGACTCCGATGCATGACTTACGCCTGGAATTGGAGGAGAAGTATAAGGAACTGGATTTTGTACCTATCATAGGCGATGTCCGGAATCCGGACCGTGTAGATTACGTATTCCGCAATTGGCATCCCCAGGTAGTATTCCATGCGGCAGCTTATAAGCACGTCCCCTTGATGGAAGAGAACCCTTGCGAGGCTGTTCGTACCAACGTGTTTGGTACCCGAGTGATAGCGGATGCCGCCGTAAGCTATGGTGTAGAGAAATTCGTGATGATCAGTACGGATAAGGCCGTTAATCCAACGAATATCATGGGATGTAGCAAGCGCCTCGCTGAGATATATGTGCAGAGCTTGAGTGTGGCGATCAGTAAGGGGGCTCTAGCGGGAAACACTAAGTTTATCACGACCCGTTTCGGTAATGTATTAGGAAGTAATGGCTCCGTGATACCTCGTTTTCGCGATCAGATCGCCAAAGGAGGCCCAGTTACGGTAACCCATCCCGATATCATCCGCTACTTCATGACAATCCCCGAAGCCTGCCGTTTGGTGTTGGAAGCCGGTACGATGGGCAAGGGCGGCGAGATATTCATCTTTGATATGGGTGAGCCGGTCAAGATCGCTGACTTAGCGAAGCGTATGATCGAGCTTTCTGGTTTGCAGGTGGATAAAGACATAGAGATTAAATACACAGGTCTTCGTCCCGGTGAGAAATTATATGAGGAACTATTGAGCAACAAGGAGAATACGAAGGAAACCCCTCATGAGAAGATTCGTGTGGCAGCAGTCCGGGAGTACGCTTACAAGGATGTGGTAGAGCACATTGATCTATTAGCTGAATTATCCCTTCATGTACATATTCTTCCTATGGTGAAAGAGATGAAATCCTTCGTCCCCGAGTTCAAGAGCCAAAACTCTCAATTCACGAGATTGGACGGAGTGAATTAGCAATTTAGTTGGTAGTTATAAATCTGAATTATAAATGATTATCGCAGTAGATTTTGACGGAACAATCGTTGAGCATAAATATCCGGCGATAGGGAAGGAGATCCCTTTCGCTTTCGAGACATTGAGAAAGTTACAAACAGAACACCACAAGCTGATCTTATGGAGTGTGCGAGAGGGCAAGCTTTTGGATGAGGCTGTCACCTTTTGCCGAGAGCGGGGCTTGGAGTTTTACGCCGTGAACCGAGATTATCCGGAAGAAGAGAAAAACCTGAACAACCATTTCTCCCGTAAGCTGAAGGCCGATATTTTTATTGATGACCGTAATCTTGGTGGTCTCCCGGACTGGGGTATGATTTACGAGATGGTGAGTAAAAGACTTTCCTATGAGGATTTAATGCGGAAATACGAGTCGGAATACGAACCGGAGAAACCGAAAGGCCTTTTCTCTCGTTTGTTTCGCTAAATCCATATCATTCTGTGTTCAATGAAATAAAAAAAGGAAAACAAAATAATATGAAAATCAAAAGATTACTACTTTTATTAGCTCTACCTCTATTGGTAGCGAGTTGTACTTCTTACAAGAACGTACCATACCTCCAGAACCCAGAGGCAGTGAACGATTTTGAGGAGACCCTTCCGTTGTATGACGCCAAGATCATGCCAAAAGACTTGTTGAGCATCACGGTCAATACGACAGACCCGAAGGCTGCGACTCCATTCAACTTGACGGTACAGACTCCAATCAATGCGGCTTTGACAAATATCAGTACGACCACGCAACCGACCATGCAGCAATACTTGGTGAATAATAAAGGAGAGATCGATTTCCCTGTTATCGGTCGCTTGGAAGTGGGTGGTCTCACCAAGAACGAGGCGGAGGACTTGATTCGTGAGCGTTTGAAACCTTATTTGAAGGAATCCCCGATCGTTACGGTCCGTATGTCTAATTACAAGATCTCCGTGTTGGGTGAGGTGGCCCGTCCGGGTAGCTTCACGATCGGCAACGAGAAGGTGAACGTTCTGGAGGCTTTGGCGATGGCAGGTGATATGACGATTTACGGTGTCCGTGATAACGTCAAGCTGATCCGTGAGGACGTGAACGGTAAGCGTGAGATCATTAACTTGAATTTGAATAATGCCGAAGTCGTGACTTCCCCGTATTATTACCTGAAGCAAAACGATATTATTTACGTGACCCCGAACAAGACGAAGGCTAAGAACTCCGATATCGGTAACAGCACGACCCTTTGGGTAAGCTCACTCTCGATTCTGGTATCTATTGCCGGCCTGTTGGTAAACATACTTAAGTAATTGAAAATTGAGAATTGAAAATTAAGAGAGATGATAGACGAACGGATAAATAATAACACTGGGATAGAGAACGAGGAACAAGAGATTGATTTGGTCGCTCTTTTATTTAAATACCTTTTTTATTGGCGTTGGTTTGTGGCTAGTATATTGATATGTTGCATCGCCACTTACCTGTTTCTTCGCTATCAAACGCCTGTATATAACATTTCCAGTTCCGTGTTGATAAAGGAGGAGGATAAGCGAAGCGGTTCGGGCAACAATCCGTTGGCGGCCATTCAAGACTTGGGAATGTTTTCCATGACAAATAATTTTGATAACGAGGTGGAGATATTGAAATCCCGTACATTGATAAAAAAAGTCGTGAACGACCTGAATTTATATGTTCGTGTAGCGGAAAAGCGAGCGTTCGGTTATGCGATACCTCTTTATAAGAATAGTCCGGTGCGGATTTATATGACACCGGAAGAGGCCGATAAATTGGAGGAACCGATTAAGCTGGATCTTACATTTACAAAAACAGGAAAATTGTCTGTTAAGGCTGAATATGTGCAAGATAAGGAAGAGCAAGAGATAGAACAGGCATTTGATCAATTGCCGGCGGTGTTACCAACACCTGTGGGTGTTTTAAGCTTTACGCAAGGCGATACCTTGTATATGGAAGAAGAGGAAATCGCTTTACGTGTTACCATAAATACGCCGACGGAGACCGCCGAGGATTATATGAAAGACTTGAGCGTGACCGCCTCTTCCCAGACCACAACGATAGCGAAGATCAGCGTGAACAATACAGTAAAGGAGCGAGGCGTGGATTTCGTGAATCGTTTGGTTGCATTCTATAATCAAGACGCGAACGATGAGAAGAATGAGGTAGCTCAGAAAACCGCTGAGTTCATAGAGGAGCGTATCGGTATAATTAACCATGAGTTGGGTACGGCGGAGAGCGAGTTGGCGGATTTCAAGCAACGATCCGGTCTGACGGATTTGACAAGTGATGCCCGTCTAGCCTTACAAGAGAGTTCCAAGTATGAGCAGCAACGTACGGAGAACGCTACACAGATCAGCTTGGTTCAATTTCTGCGTACCTATATCAACGATCCGGTCAACAAGGAAGAGGTAATTCCTGCAAACGTAGGGTTACAGGATCAAAACCTCACTAGGGTGATTGAACAATATAACACGATGATCATCGAGCGTAAACGTTTATTACGTACCTCTTCGGAAAATAATCCGGCGGTGATAAACATGAACACCGGCGTTGAGGCGATGAGACGCAATGTCGAGACAACCGTGAATAGTGTCTTGCGAGGACTACAAATCGCCCAGAAAGATATTGAGCGTCAGGCTAGTAAATTTGAGAGCCGGATTAGTGATGCTCCAAAGCAAGAGAAAGAGTTCATGACTATTTCTCGCCAGCAAGAAATCAAGGCGACTTTATATATCATGCTGTTGCAGAAGCGGGAGGAAAATGCGATCACATTGGCAGCCACGGCTAATAATGGTCGTATTGTAGAGGAACCATTATCCGGGAAGGATCCTGTGGCTCCCAAGAAGCTAGTGTTTTTATTGGCTGCGTTTGTGGTGGGCCTGTTTATTCCGGTGGGAATCATCTTTGTCGTGGAATTATTGAAATATAAGATCGAGAATCGTGGCGACGTGGAGCAATTGACGAATGTTCCGATTTTGGGCGAATTGCCCTTGTGTGGTCATAAATCCTCCGATAAGGGAGCGATCGTAGTACGTGAGAATAAAAACGACATGATGGAGGAGACCTTCCGGGGTTTGCGGACCAATCTGCTCTTTATGCTCCGGAAAGATCAAAAGGTCATACTTTTTTCTTCTACGCAGCCCGGAGAAGGTAAGTCTTTCGTGACTGGAAATCTCGCTGTCAGCTTGGCTTATTTGGGAAAGAAGGTGGTAGTGGTTGGTATGGATATCCGTAAGCCGGGCTTGAATAAGGTCTTCGATTTATCGAAAAGGCAGGAAGGAATATCTAATTATCTGATGGATCCGGAGGATAAGGATCTTTTTGATCTTGTGCAGCCTTCCGGCATCAGTCCGAACCTGGATATCCTTTTAGGAGGAACGATTCCCCCGAACCCGACGGAACTGGTAGCCCGTGATACCTTGGAGAAGGCGATAGAGCAATTGAAATCCCGTTATGACTACGTGTTGCTGGATACAGCCCCGATCGGTATGGTAACTGATACGGCCATAATAAGCCGTGTGGCCGACATGTGTGTTTATATCTGCCGTGCGGACGTGACCCCGAAAGCCGCTTTCTGCTACATTAATGTTCTTAGGGACGAGCATAAATTTGACAAGTTGGCGGTAGTGATCAATGGAATCGACCTGAGCAAACGTAAGAACACCTATGGTTACGGTTATGGTAAGAAATATGGTTATGGCTATGGTAAACATTATGGTTATGGATACGGCTATGGGTATGGCTTTGAGGTGGAGAATAAGAAAAGAAAATAACTGGATATGAAGAGAGAGGATCAAAACTTCAAATTGAAACAAATAGCGCCGTTTGCTTCTAAAATATGGCTGAGTTCTCCTACAATGCATGGGGATGAAATCAAATATATAATAGAAGCATATGAGAGTAATTGGATGTCTACCGTAGGTAAGAACATTAATGAGGTAGAACGTTTGGCTTGTGAGAAGATTGGTTGTAGGTATGCGGTTGCTTTGTCTGCCGGGACAGCAGCTTTGCATATGGCGGTTAGGTTGGCTGGGGTAAAGTCCGGTGATAAGGTCTTTTGTTCGGATATGACCTTTGATGCTACAGTAAACCCTATTGTCTATGAGGGAGGAGTCCCCGTGTTTATTGACACGGAATATGATACATGGAATATGGATCCGGTTGCGTTAGAGAAGGCCTTCGAGATTTATCCGGAAGTGAGGGTTGTTGTGGTCGCTCATCTATACGGAACCCCGGGTAAAATCGATGAGATCCGGGCCATTTGCCGGAAATATAATGCTATTATCATAGAGGATGCGGCGGAATCGTTGGGAGCCTCTTATAAAGGTGTACAAACCGGGACTTTCGGTCATTACAATGCGATCTCTTTTAATGGAAATAAAATTATCACGGGATCTTCCGGGGGAATGTTATTGACGGATGATTTGGAGGCGGCGAACAAGGTACGCAAATGGTCTACCCAATCCCGCGAGAATGCCCCTTGGTATCAACATGAGGAACTGGGATATAATTATCGTATGAGTAACGTGATAGCGGGGGTGGTAAGAGGACAATTCCCTTATCTGGCGGAGCATATCGCTCAAAAGAAGGCTATTTATGAAAGATATAAACAAGGATTCAAGGATCTTCCGGTAACGATGAACCCCTTTGATGCGAAACATTCCGAACCCAATTACTGGCTGTCTTGCCTATTGATTGACGAGGATGCTATGTGTAAGCAGGTACGCGGGGAGTACGAGGCTTTGTATATCCGTGAATCTGGAAAAAGCTGTCCGACAGAGATCCTGGAAAAACTCGCCCAATATAATGCGGAGGGTCGTCCTATCTGGAAGCCCATGCACATGCAACCTATTTATCGGATGAATGGCTTTGTCACCCGGGAAGGCAATGGCAGGGCGAATACAAATGCGTATATAAGTGGTGGTGTCCGTGGAAAGGATGGCAAGCCATTGGATGTAGGCATGGATATTTTCCATAGAGGGTTGTGCTTGCCGAGTGATAATAAGATGACGGTGGATCAGCAAGAGGTGGTGATTGAAGTGATAAGGGCATGCTTTGAGTGAGTTATGTATTTTGTTTCTGCGTAATTGGAGGAGTGGAGGATGAAGATTAATCTATATGAGAGATATATAAAAAGGCCGTTGGATTGTTTTTTGGCGTTGTGTGCATTGATTATGCTATCTCCAGTAATGGGAATCATTGCTTTACTGGTAAGAATAAATCTTGGTTCGCCTATATTATTCAAACAGAATAGGCCAGGAAAAATCAATTCAGCAACAGGGGAAGAGAAAATTTTTAGACTCTGCAAGTTTAGATCAATGTCAGATGAGCGAGATGAAAATGGAGAATTGCTCTCCGATGAATTGCGGCTTACAAAATTTGGCCAAATTCTCCGTTCCACATCTCTCGATGAATTGCCTGAACTGATTAATATTATCAAGGGAGATATGGCGATAGTTGGACCAAGACCATTGGCAGTGCAATACTTACCTTACTATAACAACGAAGAAAGGAAGAGACATTTAGTACGACCTGGTCTGACAGGTTTGGCACAAATAAATGGACGTAATTCATCAAATTGGCCTCAACGATTCAGATATGATATTACATATGTTAATAATATTTCATTGAAAACAGATGTTTTCATCATATTGAAAACGATTTATAAAGTATTTAAAAGAGAAGGCATTGCAGTCAGAGGCACAGGGCAAATGTTAGATTTTGATGAATATAGGTTATTAGAGAACAAATTAATAAAGCAAGACGGTGCTGGCCATTATGTGAAACTGCGTTGGATAGAGGAAAATGACGCATCTGTCCTAATGGAATTAAATAATAATAATGAAATTGCCAATTGTGTAGTGGGAAATCCAAAGAAAGTGAATTATGAAGAGCAACTTCTTTGGATGACAAAAAGAGCTGAGGAAAAAAATACTGTTCGTATGATGATTGAATATGATGGTATCGCAGTTGGAACAATAATAATAAACAATGTTGATTTTAATAATAAAGTGGGAAATATTAACATTAAAATATTACCAAAATATCATGGGAAAAAGATAGGAGCCAATGCGTTGGATATAGCGTGTCAATATGCATTTGAGGAACTTAATCTGTTTTGTTTAACAGCACATATTTTGTCGGATAATGTGGCTTCGATTTCCTTGTTTGCAAAAAAAGGGTTTATGAAAGAAGGGATTTTGAGAAGTCGTGTTATTAAGAACGAATATAGAATGGACTTGATTTCTATGTCTTATCTAAAAAATTGATAATGCACGGAGGAAGTGATAAAATGTATGAAATAGGGAGTGAATTTCATGAACGTACAACACAAATTGGCATAAATAAATATACAAATTTAATCGATATAGAGAAACGGTATGTGCTTTCTGGTAGAACTGCTATTGCATATATCATTAAAGATATCTTGTCTTATTCTATATTTAGAAAGGTGGCGTTGCCCGCCTATTGTTGTGCTTCTATGGTAGAACCTTTTATTTCTAAGGGAATTGAGGTTGTTTTTTATGGAATACGCTTAAATTATGAAAAAATATTTGAGCAAGTGGAAGCTGTACTAGTAATGGACTATTTTGGTGTCGGAAGTGAATCAACTTTTAAGTTTGCAGAACTTGGTAAGAGAAAAAAAAAGATTTTGATAGTAGATGCTACACAAACAGCCTTTTCACGATTGGCAACATATCCTTTGGCTGACTACATTTTTGTTAGCTATAGAAAGTGGACAGATTGTCTTTGTGCAGCTGTATATGCTAAAAAAGGATTTTCTATTGTTTCCCCTAAAAAAAGTAATGATACATATGTTACGTCGTGGAGAATGGCTGCAAATATGAAGGAAAAATACCTTCTTCATGCTTCTGGAGAAAAAGATGCTTTTTTAAATTTATATAAAAAGGCAAACAGACTATTAGGAGAGCATTATGAAGACTGCGCACCTCCTGCTGATGAAATAGAAAGATTTGAATTGATAGATTCAGATTATCTAAGACAATGTAGAAGAACGAATGCCACGATTTTAATAAGAACGATAACCGAAATAAAAAGATTATGGAAAAATGATGCGCAATTTATGTATGAAACACTTGGAGAAGAGGATTGCCCTCTTTTTGTTCCATTATTGGTTAATGCAGATATAAGAGATAAAATACAAAAACAGTTAATTATATCTGGCATTTTTTGCCCGATTCATTGGCCTATAGATTTGAATTATCCATATGTCAAAACGAAATACCATGATTGTGAAATATCATTGGTATGTGACCAAAGATATGGAAAAGAAGAGATGATTAGGGAAGCAAATGAAATATCTATAGCAGTTTATAATTTAGAAAATTGTTTAAAGGAGTAATAAGAATGAAAACTATTTTAATTACAGGAATTGGCGGTCTGACTCCCCGCTCTATAGCTAAAGTTGTCAAAAAAAATCATCCTGATTATAGACTCATCGGATGTGATATAGAAAAAAAAGCAGTAGGATTTTTTATGGCGGGGTTGCTTGATGAATATTATATATGTCCCAGATGTACATCGCCTGATTATTTCCTATGGGTAGAAGAGCTTGTAAAAACAGAGCATATTGACTATGCTTTTGTACAACCAGAAGCAGAAATTGTGGAGTGGGGAGCATATTATGAGAAGCACAAAAAGTTTCCATGTCCTGTATTTATGGGTAACAAGTTCTTCTCGGAATCCCTGCGCAATAAGTCCATAATGGCAGAGCTTCTTGAAGGAACCGACTACATACCAAAAACAATTAAGGTAACACAGGACAATCCTCGTTATGATGATGTGAAAGACCTGATAGGGTTTCCTTGTTGGATACGTGCCACAGAAGGTACAGGCGGCTTAGGTTCGTTACGTCTAGATGATTTGAATAGCTACAAGAGTTGGCTGTTCATTAATAGCAGCATTCCGGAATTTACAGTGTCTGAATTTTTAACTGGTCGTCATTTGGCAAACCAAATGCTTTACTACAATGGTGAGTATGTGAAAGGTGCTGCATTGGAATGTGTGGAGTATGTAATGGCAAACACAGCCCCGTCCCATGTGACCGGAAATACTCATTTTGGCCGCTTTTTAAATGAAGATCGTATAAATTCGTTTTGTGATAACTGCATTAAGTATTTAGAGAAAAAGTTAGGAGTCCCAGCTCATGGTATTTTTTCTTTTGATTTAAAAGAGGATAGTTCTGGAAATATGAAGGTGACAGAAATTAATATTCGCCATATGGCTTATACTGGTGTTATGGCGCAGGTTGGTTTTGATCTTATTGAAGATACAATAAAAATTATGGAGAATGGAAATAGTGACGGGGTTAACAGAGATCCGTTTCATCATTATGATAAGCCGTATGTGTTCCTAAGAGATGTAGATGTGGAGCCAATTGTGCTTGAAAGCGAAGAGATGTTTGAACAATATAATGTGATAGGGAGGTGACATTTATGCGGAGTAAATTCAGAAGTAGTTGGGATAAATTAAATTTTAAAGTTGAATCAATATTTAGAAAGCATAAGTATACGAAAAGAGGAAAAATTCGTATCAAAAAAATGAATGGTGGTTATGATTGTGGCAAAGAGTATAACACGGTAGTAATTCCATTTTGGAAACGGTTCGGGTATAAACCCAAAAAACTATGGTATCAAATCTATTGTGATAGGGAAAAAAAGATTGATCCGAGGTATATGCCAGATGACTTATATTATGGGGATCTTATTCCTTATTTTAGCAATATGCAATTCAGGCGTTTTGCGGAAGATAAGTGTTATCACGATATGTGGTTTCATGATTTGAATCGTCCAGAGACAATATGTAAAAATGTTGCAGGCGTTTTTTATGATGGACAAAAAAATATTATAAACAGAGAGAAAGCCGTTGCGCTCTGTATTCAACACAGAGGAGAACTAATCATAAAACCTTCAATTGACAGCGGAGAAGGACGACTAATTAGTTTTTTTGACCCTCAGAGAGATAGCGTTGATAAAGTACAAAAGTTAATAGATGATCTAAAAGCTAATTACATTGTGCAGGGTGTTGTAAAACAACATCCGATCCTTGAGAAAATGAACCCTTCTTCTCTAAACACAATACGAGTAGTATCCTTCTTTTTCGAAGGAGAAGTTTATATTTTATCTATAATTTTACGCATGGGAGCAAAAAATGCCCGTGTTGATAATATTGGAGCTGGGGGATTTGCGTGCCAAATTCATGAGGATGGCAGATTGTATGAATTTGGGGTCAATAGAAAGGCGGAATGGGTAAAGGAAAATGCATATGGTATAAAATTCGCAGATGTTACGATTCCTTTTGTTGATAAAATCATAGAAATAATAAAAAATAAGCATAAACAATTAGCGCACTTCAAAATAATTGGATGGGATTTTGCAATAGATAAAGATGAAAATCCGGTGTTCATTGAATATAATCTTTGTCCTGGGCAAAATCAGATCACTTGTGGTCCTACTTTCGGAGATTTGACAGAACGTGTGTTAGATGAGTTCTTTGTGAAAAAGACATTGAAATATGCACAGAATTAAAATAGATATAGACTAATTTAGACGAGGAGAATAATAAATGAAAATTGCTATTTTAGGAGCTGGTAACGCGGGATGTGCGGTTGCGGCTGATTTAACATTGAAAGGACATGAAGTTACTTTGATTAAGACATCTCATGCGATGCATGATGATAATTTTGAGTATATGCAATCACATAAAGGAGAAATGACTTTAAATGAGTTTGGCAAAGTTTCTACTGCGTATATTTATCGAGTTACAAGAAATCTAGAGGAGCTGCAAGACGCTGAAATCGTTATCATATATATTCAAACGAATTTTCATGAGCAATTAATAGAAAAGATAGCACCATATCTACAAAAAGATCAAATACTTCTGATCAATCCGGGATATTTGTCTACTGCCTATGTTCTTAAATATTGCCAAGACAAGCCTATCATTGTAGCGGAAGCTCAAAGTTCTTTTATAGACGGTCGTATTATGGAACCGGGGCAGTTTAAGGTTGGTTTTCGAAATGTAAGGAATCCAATTGGTATTTATCCTTCATCAAGAAAAGAGGAAGCGATAGAAAAATTGGATAAATTACAAGAACGATTTGTTTATTTGGATTCTGTGGTAGAGGCCGCTCTTCATAATCCCAATTTAGTAGTACATACCGTGGGATCTGTCATGAGCATACCGCGTATAGAGAAATCGCATGGTGATTTTTGCATGTATCATGAGGCATATACGAGAGACAATCCTGCCACATGGAGAATTTTGGAGGCGATGGATGCGGAGAAAATGAATGTTTTAGAGAAATTGGGTTTTTCAAGACTAAGTTATGTGGAAGCTTGTAAATACCGAAATTCATTAGATGATAATAAAGACGCTAAAGAGGTTTTCTTGGACTATGCGGAAATGGATACCCGTGCGAAAGGACCGACCCAAGTGGATTCCAGATATATTTCAGAGGATGTACCGCAGGGGTTAGTGATGTTAGAGGCTTTAGGAAAGTCGTTAGATGTTGCGACTCCTATTGTTTCAGGTCTTATCGAAATAGCTAGTGCGGCTTTAGGACGTGATCTTCGTGCGGAAGGTAGGACTCCGGAGAAGTTGGGTGAGGAAAATATTGAGAAGATATTGGAAGATTGTTGATGAAATAGATAGGTTAATGAATAAACGGTATTGGCTAATGTTTAGAATGCTCTTCATATTTTCTCTGATGAAGAGGGTGAAATACATGAAGGCGCAAGGTGTTTTTAGAAAATGTGGGGAGAATGTAATGATTATTTCTCGAAAAATACCTCTTTACTCAAGATTGATCAGTATAGGGAATAATGTATGGATAGCTTCTGGTGTTTCTTTCTTGACACATGATGTTGTTTATTTTATGTTAAAACATTTGTATACCCAAAAAGAATCGAAGTTTGCAGAAAAAGTGGGATGTATAAAGATTGGAAATAATGTGCTTATAGGTGTTAACACGATAGCTCTTTATGATGTGAAAATCGGTAATAATATTGTTATTTGATCGAATAGTCTAATTAATAAAGATGTATAATATGATTCTATGATAGAGAGAATACTGGCGAAAATATTGGGTGTATTTGATGATTTTATGGAGAAACTAAGGATGGTATATTCTGTATATTTGGTGGATAATATCTGGTAATATGTATCTCCTTTGTGTGAGAATAGAATGTGTAATAATTACTGTAAAAGTCGTAAATAAATTTTTTTGTGGTAGATAATATAAAGAAGATAATTATGCGTGAAACAATAATACAGAAATGTAATCGTCTTTTTCTAAATGTTGAGATGAATATAGGTAAGAATGTGTCTCTAATAAAAAAAATAGGTGTTTTATTGGACTTTTTTATTGAATATAGATTTCATGGTGCATATCTGTTGGATTATATTCAGTATGGTTTTTATGGGAAAAGAAGAAATGAAAGAGAGAAATATATTGTACATGGTAAATTGTTGGAATTGATGCGTATTTGTAATAATCCAAAGCATAGATTTATCTTTGATCAAAAACCTGAATTTGATAAAATGTTTAATGAATTTTTGTGTCGTTCTTGGATTTACACAAAAGATGCAACCTGGGAAATGTTTTGTGAATTTATAAAGGATAAGGATAGCTTTTTTGCTAAACAGCCTGATGGAATGTTTGGAACAGGGGTTGAGAAAGTTTATTTAAAAGAAATTGAAAATGTTGAGGCTTTGTTTAATACGTATAAAGAGAAAGAAGTCTTGTGTGAAGAAACTTTGTCTCAGTGTAAGGAGATGAAGGCTTTTAATGATTCATCGATAAATACATTACGTATTGTAACTATTGTACGAGCTGATGGAAATGTTGAAGTTATGGGGGGACTATTAAGAGTCGGAAGAAAAGGAAAGATAGCAGATAATTTTCATCATCAAGGAATATGTGCATTTATAGATCCTATAACAGGAATAGTTTGTACGGTTGGTGTTGATAAGTTTAATAACAAATATATTGTACATCCAGATTCTGGAACACAAATAGTTGGATTTAAAGTGCCTGTATGGGATGATGTTCTTAATACAGTAAAACGGGCGGCTCTTTTAGTTTCAGATATGAGATATATCGGATGGGATGTGGTTATTACACAAAATTATAAAGTTGCATTAGTTGAAGGAAATTCAGGTGCAGATCCAGATGCGGAGCAGATTACTACAAGAGAAGGCCGTTGGCCATATTATAAAAGGCTTTTAAAAGAAATAAAAAATGTGGTATAATAATCTTGTGAGAATTGATATCAATACTAAGTAAAGAAATATATAAAAAAAGTCTGAGGAGAATTGTATGATTAGCTTCGTGAATGATTATAGTGAAAGTGCGTGTCCGGAAATCCTTAAGGTTTTAGTGGATACAAATATGGAAGGTAATACAGCTTACTCTAGTGATAAGCATACATTGAAAGCAGTACAGCTGATTCGTAAGAAGATAAAATCACCTAATGCTGAAGTCCAAATTCTTGTGGGGGGGACACAGACGAATCTTATTGCAGTTGCGTCCTTTTTGCGTCCTCATGAGGCTATTATTGCAGTCTCTACAGGGCATATATGCGTTCACGAAACAGGGGCGATTGAAAGTACAGGGCATAAGTGTATAGAAGTAGCTGGAATTGAAGGAAAAGTAATACCAGAGGATATTGAAAAAGTCTGTGGTCCTCAGTATTGGGAACATGCTGGAATTTTGTGTGTAAAACCTAAAATGGTTTATATTAGTCAGTCAACAGAAATAGGTACTGTTTATTCTGTAAAGGAACTCCAAATGTTGCGTTCTGTATGTGATAAATATGGACTTTTCTTATATTGTGATGGTGCACGTTTAGCGAGTGCGCTTGATTGCTCGGATGTAACTTTGCCGATATTGGCAGAAATGTGTGATGCTTTTTATATTGGAGGAACAAAAAATGGGGCATTACTAGGGGAGGCACTTGTTATAACAAATGATTCCTTAAAAAATGAATTTAGATATATTGCGAAACAACGTGGTGGAATGTTGGCTAAAGGATGGTTATTGGGGCTTCAGTTTGAAATTCTTATGGAAAATAATTTGTATGAAAATATAGGTAGGCACCAGAATAAAATGGCTCATCGATTAAAAAATGGATTACTTAAGTTGGGGGTTAAGTTTGCAGTAAATAGTCCATCAAACCAGTTGTTCCCCATATTTAGAAATGATATTCTACAGAAATTGGAAAAAGATTTTGCTTGGGAGGTTATTAATGTATTTGATGAAAATTATACCGAAATCCGTTTGGTGACAAGTTGGGCTACCCAGACAATGGATGTCGATGCTTTTTTGACGAGGTTAGAAGATATAATGGTTGAATGTGGATTGGAAATAATGTGATGATCTTTTTGAGGATGTTTAAATACTTGATATGATGTCGATGCTTTTAGGAAGAATATAACTGTGTATTGTTGATTTGAATATTTTGTTTTATTATTATTAAAAGACTTGATTTTATAGTGATATATATTTAATATTGAATAAATGATGGATTTGAAGATTAAAAAACATTCTATATCATCGATATTATTGTGGGTGTGGCTTTTGGATATATTTGCATTGACTGTAATGCGTTATTTTTTAGCCAAGCTAGGCTTCTATGATGGGCTTATTAGAGAATTTGTGCTAACCGTTGTTGCGTCGATTCCTTTAATTTGCTTTTTCTTTAATATGGGGCGTTTAAAAAGGAGAAATTATACATCTTTTTTTTTCTTATATATATTGATTCTTATTACACTAGGAGTAACGCTCATTTTTCATCCAGAGTATAAGTATTTTTTTTTGAGAAGCGATTATGGACTGGGGAGAGTGTTTAGACCTGATTGTGCATTATATGCTTATTTGTTTTATAGCTTAATAGATAGTCCGAGGGAGATTTTGAATGTTTTAAAGAAATTTGCTTGTTTGGATTTTGTTTATTTGATAATTGTGGAATTGCTCCCAGCATTATTGAGAGGATATTGGATGGATGTTAATTATTTTGGTCAAGAAGAACAACGTGTTTATAGTTTAAGTTTTGGATATTCAATGCTATTTCCTACAATAATATTGCTTTATTTTTTTATAAGAGAAAAAAAGCTTGTTTATTTATTGTGCTCTATGTTTGGTTGTGTTGCCATTTTTACTCAAGGATCAAGAGGTGCACTGTTAATGCCTGTAATATTTATGGGTTTGATGGTGATAAGTAATATAATTGAAAATAGAAATATTGTAAGAAGAACATTGAAAATTTTTGGTGTATCTTTTGTGTTGTTTATTATATGTCTGTTTGGTGCAAAAATGCTTAATTATTTTTCCCTTTACTTATTGTCAAAAGGTGTACATTCAAGGACTTTAGAGAGCTTTGTTATGGGGAACTTTTCTGATGATTCTGGTAGAAGTATTATATGGAATGCTGTATATGATGCAATAAGGAACGGAGGCTTTTGGGGATATGGATTTTATGGCGATAGACCATTTGTATATCCCTATCATTATGTTGGCTATTCTCACAATATTTTTTTAGAACTAGTTTGTAGTTTTGGAGTTGTAGGAATGATAATTTCTGCTTATATTATTGTAGGGTCTATATATATGATTTTGTCTTGTAAAGATCGGTTGTGGCGAGAACTCTTTATAGTGTTTTTTTCAATATCATGTCAGTTGTTGTTGTCTTTTTCGTTTTGGTATATTGCTGATTTTTGGGCTGCTATGGCTATTGGTCATAAATATTTTAAACTTAAAAGGTGTAATGCAGTATGATGAATATGTGAGACTTGTTATTTGTGTTTTTGATGTATGTTTAATTATATTCAATGCCTATGTTAGCTGAAAATAACAAGCGAATTATGAAAAATACTTTGCTACTCTATATTCGTATGGGAATAACAATGCTAGTGTCTTTGTATACTAGTCGAATTGTATTAAAGGCTTTAGGCGTAGATGATTTTGGTATTTACAGCATTGTTTGTTCTGTAATAGTTGCATTCTCTTTTATAAGTTCTCCTTTAAGTTCTGCAACTCAGCGTTTTTATAATTTTGAGTTGGGTAGGAATAATAAAGAACGTTTGAATATTGTATTTAATCATAGTGTTCTCATTTATGTCTTTTTTGCGATATTTATATTTCTGATTATAGAAATCGGTGGACTTTGGTTTATATCACAAAAAATGCAACTTCCTGTTGAGCGTTTGAGTTCTGCTAAATATGCTTTCCACTTTTGTGCTTTGGCATTTGTGTTAAGATTGCTAAAGATTCCATTTGAGTCTTTAATTATTGCACATGAAAAGATGTCTTTTTATGCTTATGTTTGTATTCTTGAGGTTTTACTGAATTTGTTTAATGCTTATTCGTTGTCTGTATTTTTATTTGATAAGCTGGAATTGTATACTATTAATAATTTTGTTATATCTCTTATTAATATTATTAGTGTATTTGTTTATTGTCATCGACAATTCCCATACATTCATTTTCAACGTATATGGGATAAAGATATATTTCGCTCTTTGTTGAGTTTCTCGGGTTGGAATCTGTTTGGTTCTGTTGCTTCTATGACGGCAAATCAGGGTTTAAATATCCTTTTGAATCTTTTTTATGGAGTGGCTGTTAATGCTGCTATGGGAATAGCAAACCAAGTAAATGGAGCGGTCAATCAATTTGTCTCAAATTTTCAAGTCGCATTTCGTCCACAACTTGTTAAAAATTATGCTTCAGGTTCATTGGACTCTCTTAGAATATTGATAATTAGTACATCTAAGTATTCTTTTATACTTCTTTTTGGAATAGTTTGTCCTTTCATTTTTAATATGCATTTTATATTGGAGTTATGGTTAGGCGATGTGCCTTTTTATACAGCAGAATTTTGTACTTTGATACTTGTTTATACTTTGTTGGAAACTCTCTCTGCGCCAATGTGGATGACTGTACAGGCTACGGGCTGTATAAGAACTTATCAACTAGTAATGAGTAGTGTTATATTCCTTAATATTTTATTTTCGTATTATTTTCTTCATTTAGGTTTTACTCCTCTTGTTGTTCTTGTGATAAAATGTTGTCTTGATTTTGTTTATTTAGCAGTACGTTTACTTTTTATACGGAGAATGATTCAATTTCCTATTGGCTTCTATATAAAAAATGTCGTGCTTCGTTTAATCATCATTGTTTTTTTGTCAATTGTAAGTATTTATGCTTTTACTTTGTTGATGTTAAGCGGATGGTTTAAACTTGTTTTTTCTTGTATAAGCTTTATACTAGTGTATATTCCTATTGTATATTATATAGGTTTGAATACAAATGAACGTAATATGTTAATGACTATGTTTAGAAGTAAATTTTAAAATGAAATTACTAGTGTGTAAACACTCAAAAAAGGGCTCATAGCTAAAAGTACTACACGCCATATTGCGACAAGGTTTAAAATAGATTCAGCATCTCAAATCAAAAACGGACAAGTCGTTAAACGCCCGGTAAGCACTCAATAGCTTTTTTGTGTGCATTTTTCAGATAGTTTATCTTCGCATCATAAATCAAAAAAAAGTATTTATGGCGAGTAGTACAGATTTTAAGGTCCTCTTTGAGAAGTATCAGGAGCATGGCATTAAGCAAGGCATTTCAATCGTTAAGTATTGTCAGATGAACGGTGTTGTATATTCTCATTTTGAGCGTTGGTACAAGAAATGTCGTGCCGGCATTGTTCTCCCTGTCGAGATTGTAGATGAGAGTGGTCTGCTGGATAAAAGCGATGGCGGCTCCGCATCTATCCCCTCAGATAATGCTCCTTCCTCAGTGGTGAGTGTCACTCATGTGAGTATCGTGTTTTCAAATGGCCTCGAGATAAGTAACCATAACTTGAGCTATCAGTCCCTACGTAGTATGATAGAGAAGCAGGAGGTTCTATGTTAGCCATAACCGGTAGTATGAATATCTTTCATCACCAATGTAAACGATATGCGTATGGGTCGTCGTCGCCTGATAGATATTGTAAAGGATCGTTTTCCCAATCCTTATAAAGGGGACATATTTGCTTTTATGTCCAAGAACAGGCAATTGATGAAATTGGTTAGATATGAAAACTGTATGTATGCGCTTTAAGAACTGGAGTACGAGCGTAGTTACAAGTTTATGCATCCTGTATATGAGGATGGTCATGTCACTCATTTCCAACTCGATTTCAAGTATTTGGTGGCATTGCTTAAATGTCCCGTAGTCAGTAAATTAAGTATAAGTAGATATTAGTGTTAAATAACAGATATACAATGTATTAAGTATTGTTTTGTTCGCTGTTCTACAGACTTTTCCGTATCTTTACGGTATGGAAAAGAATCAGAAAACGGATATTGACGATATGATAATGGGTGCTCATTATCTCCATGCCTTGGACAAAGAGTCCCTGACATCCCAACCGCTATCTGAAATGGAACGTGAAGATTATATAGGCAAGATCAACAACCCAACTTCTGTCATAGAACAGTTCAAGGAGTCTTATTCTCTGCTGAAAGCAGCGATGGAGTCTTCTGAGAAACGCAATGAAGCCTTGCAGTCTCAGGTAGTTCGTCTTCAAGAAACAATCTGTACCCTTACAGATGAAATCCGCAGCCTGCGTGAAGAAATCTCCAAACAGTCTGATTATACCAAGCGTCACAATAAGATGTCCTACGGCAAGAAGAGCCTTTCCTCTCGTAGCAAGCAGGAGGAGAAGAATAGCCGTGAGGAGGAGAGGATGGATGATGACGGTTCCGGTACCCCTCCCTCTGCAGGTAAGGATTCCTCTCTGGACTTGACAAAGGCTAATTCAGAGAATATCGACAAGGAACGTGGTTCCCGTGGTCCTTATACAGCGATGGAAGCAGCCAAAGTGATACATCTGAAAACCATTCTGGAGGATGTTCCTACGGGGATGAGATTTATCGGATATAAGACAATAGACGAGTTTAACCGTATCAGCTATATTGAGTGTACCCGTTTTGAAGTGGCTGTCTATGAGGATGAATATGGTATCCGCCATGATTTCTATCATTCGGAGGACCCGAAGGATGGACGCCGTCCTAAGACGAATGTGATAAGCGGGACTCCATGCACTCCTGAGTTCCTTGCCGATATGGTGGTGAACCGTTGGATGATTCATACTCCTAATCATCGGGAGAATATACGTATGCGTATGGATAAGTTCACTTCCAGCGAGAACAGCCGTTCGAATTGGCTTAAGATAGGTGCAAAACTTTTGAAGCCTTTATGTGAACACTTTAAAAAGAATTTGTTGAAAGTGAAATCCATTCCTAATATTGATGAGACTTGGTGCCGGGTACGTATAAAATATAAAGGGGACGGCACGAAGCTCGGCAAATATTTTAAAAAGTATGTCTGGGTTTTGGTCAACAAACTTGATGGCTTAGTTTATTTCCTGTATGACAATGATGAGAATGACAGTCGGGGGTGTAGGCCGATAGAGGAATTCCTTGGAGATTTTAAGGGCTCGATACAGTCCGATGGTTACGTGGTTTATAAACATCTGTCTCGTACTAATCCGGAAAATGTCCACCTTCTTTGTTGGGCGCATGTCAGAGCCAAGTTCAAATATGCCGAGGAGATAAACAAAGATCCCGATGCTGCATGGTTTGTAGAACAGATCGGGCTTTTGTATATGGTTGAAGCAGAGAATATCAAGTTCCACCGGACTGTTAACGAGATAAAACTGCGCCGGTCAAGAGCTGATGTGACAGGAATACTTTCCGCTCTTCATGCCAGAGCTGAAAAGATGATAAAGAACGGGAACCATCTGCATTATGGCGACTTGATGAACAAAGCGCTAAATTATATGCTCAATGGCTGGGATGAATTGCAGAACTACCGTATGGACGGTCAACATACTATAGACAATATGATCGCTGAGCGTGTCATCAGACCATTTACTGTAAACAGAAAGAATTCTTTGTTTTACAGCAGTGAGCAGGGAGTGGATGTAGCCGCTACCTATCTTACCATAATAGAAACTGCAAAGATACATGGACTTGAAGTCTGGGACTATCTGGTATATGTATTCCGTGAGATAATGAATGAGAATAAAGACTGTTCAACATATGCCCCTGAGGCGTTTCTAGCATAAAAAACAATTGTAAATGTTAAAATCAAAATTATCAGCGATAGTAAGTCGCTGACAATTAATAGGGGAAAATTAATTGAGTGCTTACAGATATCTCCTCTTCTATGTCTTCAACTCCCATGGTGTCAATCATGGGAGTACATATCGCCGATATGCTTATCGGTATAACGCCAAAAAAGAAAGAGGAACTTCCATGGAAGTGTTTGCAAGAAATGAGAACCACAAAGGTGCGATGATGAATGTGTAGATGATAGAATAGACTGTAGAATCGATATAGAATAAAGATTTTGTACCGGTCTTCTTTCTCCCTTCGGGGAGGTAAGGAGGCCGGTTCTGTTTTTATGTATGCCTTGATAATCCATATATAAATGTTGGATTCGGCCTTCTGCGGCGCAGGGATAAATATTCCCCCTGTGATCGTGGAAATGAAAAATCTTATGAAAGATTTGAAGGGACTATTAGGCGAATTTCGGGGTTGGCCTACCGTTGAGTTGTTTAGTGTGCGTCTGGCCGGATTGTCGGCGGAAGATAGGGAAAGGCATTTGCTGGGGTTTTGTAAGCTGGCTTTTGGGCATTATGAAGAGTTGCCGATGGGATATCGGAGATTGGTGGATGGTTATTTGGATGGGGAGCGAGGGGAGAACTTGATGGTGTGGTATTTGACAAGGCATACGCCGTGGAAGAATGCCCGTTATGAGTTGCATCGACCGGACTTGTTTTTGCGGATGGCGAAGCTGGTGGAGTTTACGGATCGGGATGGGCGTTTGCCTTATTCTCATTTGGCGGCTTGTTTATGTATGGCGTTTTTCGTCCGGAGTTTATCGGATCCTAATTCGGAGGTCTTGCCGAAATCCTTGGCTAGCCGTTTGAGCGCATTGAATATATTACCAAGTGATATTCTGGAACTGGCGGGGAAGAGGGAAATAACGGATGAGATGTGATTCTTTATTGATAAATGTTAAATGTACGTGGATTGAAGTCGATGAAATTTGGTGTGTTTTTCGTTGATTTGGGAATGTGTGTGTTGGCTGCTACGCCGTTAACTGTTTTGCATCATCTAAGTTAGGCTTTGTGGCTATTATACCTTTGTCATGTGTTCGAAGCATGGTTACATTCATTTATTCATTAAAAACGTATAGTTATGGCATTGAAATTTAAATTGGTAATGAGAAAGAATCTAGGTGAGGATCACGAATCTATTCCTGAAAAGGTATACGCTCAAATGGTGTATGGAGATCTGGTTACTTTCGATGAATTTGCGGAGGAGGTGGCGGATAGCTCTGGTGTAGGTAGCGCTAGCGTGAAGGCGGTTCTGGATCGTATGAATGTGGTGTTGGTCCGTCATTTACAGCATGGCAGGCGTGTCAGTGTAGGTGAGCTGGGGCTTTTCCGCTTTTGTTTCGGATCGTCGGGGGTGCCGGATGAGAAGACGTTTTCGACGAACTTGATTCGGGAGCCGAAAGTACGGTTCTACCCGGGCAAGGCGCTACGGGTAGCCAAGAGCCGGACAAGTTTTGAGAAAACTGCGCTTCCGAATGAAGAAGATGCGGGTGGAAACGGGAGTGATAGTGAAAGTCCGGATGAAATCTAAGAGCTATGAGGCGTTTGACGGTTCAATTAATTGTTGCGATCCTGCTCTCAATGAGCGGGATCACACTTCTCTTCAGTGGATTCTGGATTGATCCGCAAGGATTGATCGATAACAGTGTACTGGTGGCTTTCGGTGAGATCAGTACGTTTGCCGGAGCCCTTTTTGGGGTGGACTACTCTTATAAATTGAAAATTAATAATTGAAAATTATGGAAAGACATGATAAAAGGTTAACAGAGCATTTTTGTTTGGATGAGTTTACTTATAGTGGTATTGCCGTGGACAATGCGATAAATAATCAGCCTCCTCCTTGTGCATGTCTAGCGCTTCAAAATTTGGCAGTTGGTTTATTGGAACCATTACGTCTATTGTATGGGGCACCGATTGCTATATTGAGTGGATATCGGAATGAGAAGGTAAATCGTCTTGCTGGCGGGGTCGTTACCAGCCAACACTTGAAAGGAGAAGCAGCAGATTGCTATGTTGCCGATGGGCCGGAAAAACTGTTGGATGTGTTGCAATGTTCCGGTTTAGTATTTGACCAAGCTATATTATATAGACGAAAACGTTTTTTGCATCTTTCCTTAAAGATAAATGGAAATAACAGGATGCAAGTGTTAGTTTATAACAAATCTTGATACTTCGGTGCGGAAAGAGACTTGCCCATGATCAAGTGCGGAAGGGAAGATCTGTGATTTGGTGGACTGAAAAGGATATGATATATTTGCCTCCTATGATTAAGCTTGAATATCTAAAAAAGATACGTGTTCGTTGGATTATATTGGCGATCCTTCTCATCTCTGTATGGATCGTGATGGGAAATCCCAGATTAGGCGAATGGTATTCCCGTTCGATTTATCCATGGGTATCGGGTATGCTATCTCGTTTCTCCTGCTTGTTCCCTTTTTCCGTAGGGGATTGTTTTATTTATGGTAGCATCGCCGGATTATTAGGGTATCTGTCGTATGCGATTATAAGGAGGCGGAGGATCGGGAGGACAATAAGGCATGTTGTGGAATATCTGGCATGGGTGTATGTCTGGTTCTATATCGCTTGGGGATTGAATTATTTCCGGGAAGATTTTTTCACTCGTACGCAAACCACTTATGTGCCTTTTTCCTCGGAACATTTCCAATCCTTCTTGGATGCCTACACGGATTCCCTGAACGCCTCATGGGTTCCGATAGAGACGATCGATCGGGAGGTCGTGAAAGAGGCGGTGCAGGAAGGGTATCGGGAATTGCCTACTCGTTTCGGGCTTACCACTCCCGGAACCTATCTTCATCCTAAAACGATGCTGTTCTCCCGGTTGATGAGTGGAGTAGGGGTGATGGGATATATGGGGCCGTTTTTCACGGAGTTCAATTTGAACGGCCAGCTCTTGCCCGTGCAATATCCCGCCACTTACGCCCATGAGATGGCTCATGCGCTTAGTATATCCAACGAGGCCGAGGCTAATCTATACAGTTATTTAATATGCACGAGTTCTTCCGTGCCGGAAATCCGGTTCTCAGGTTACTTCTCTTTGCTGCCTTATGTGTTGAGCAACGCATATGTGGCTTTGGATAAGGACTCTTTTGAGGCATGGAAGAAAAGATTACGCCCCGAGATCAAGGACTTGTATAACGAGAAAGTAGCCTATTGGCAATCCCTATACAGCCCGCTGATCGGCGAGGCGCAAGACGTGGTCTATAATCTTTTCCTGAAAGGCAATAAGATACCTGCCGGAACCGCTAATTATTCGGAGGTGATCGCTTTATTGATCGCTTTGGAAGGAGAATGATTTATTCATCATTTAACTTCCTCCAAATAAAGCACTCGGCTCGAGTAATCATTCTGCTTGTAATAATCGACAATGTGATTATAAGGGATTTCTAGTCCGTTCGCCATGAGATATTCCCCGGTGAAAGCTTTACCCTCGAAAGCCAGAGGCTCGTTGTCGATCCGGTTCAGTTCGCAGACTCTGTATTTCTTGTCTGGGGATAATCCGTTCATCTTTACACGGGGTAAATGTTGGTTGACGAAATGCTCGGTCTTCCACCAATAAAATACGGCTTTGTCTTTCTCCGGTGAGGTGTACATCAAGGAAGCTACTCCCAAACGATCGTACGGAGAAACCAGACGGTAGATATCGCCGAATTGCACGACGGGACGGATCGTCTTATAATCGGCGATCGCCTTGCGGCAAAGTGTTTTCTCTTCTTCTGTCATATTCTTGGGTTGGATCTCCATGCCCAAACGGCCGCTCATCGCTACGTCGATCCGATATTTCAGGGGAATGACCCGGAATGTTTGATGGTTGGGGGCGGCGCTGATATGTGAGGCCATGGCGATAGCCGGGAAAAAATAAGAAGTACCCCATTGCATATAGATACGCTGTAAGGCATCGGTATTGTCGCTTACCCAAAACTCATCGAAGTAAGGCATGACACCGTAATTTGCCCGGCCTCCACCACTGGCGCAAGCCTGTAGGGTTAAATCCGGGTATTTGGCTCGGATACGCTCACAGACTTTCTTGAATCCTTCGTGATATTCGATATACATATGGCTTTGCTGATCCGAAGGCAGATATTGGGAGCCATGGTTCAGGATGCTCATATTGGCGTCCCATTTGATATAATCGATCTCCGGGTATGTTGTCATCAAGTTGTCGACGATACCGAATATGAAGTCTTGCACCTCGGGATTGGAGAGATCAAGAACGACCTGTGTACCGCCACGCCCCAGGACAATTTCCCTGTTTGGAGCTTTCAATACCCATTCCGGATGCTTCTCGTACAATTCACTTGTCGTGTTGGCCATTTCCGGCTCGATCCAGATACCGAATTTAATACCATGCTTGTTGGCGTCGGCGATCAGGCCCTCGATGCCTCTTGGTAGTTTTCGGGCATCAACCATCCAATCCCCTAAGGACGAGTTATCTTTATTACGAGGATATTTATCGCCAAACCAGCCGTCGTCCATGACGAACAACTCGCCGCCCATAGACTGGATATCACTCATCATTTGGTCCATACCTTCTTGATTGATATCGAAATATACACCTTCCCAACTGTTTAGTAAGATTTTCCGTGCGGTCGCTCCATTCGCTATCTTATGTTTGCGTGCCCATGCGTGGAAATTTCGGCTGCTTCCGCTTAAGCCGTCCTTACTGTAAGTCAGCGCCAATTCCGGTGTACGGAAACTTTCTTTGGCTTTGAGGGTGTAAGCCGAGTTCTCCTCGTTTATTCCCGCAAAGAAATGGTGATAGTCGCTATCATCCGTATCGAAGAATAATTTGTAGTTACCGCTATAGCATAGGGCGGCGCCAATAACGGAACCGGTGTTTTCCTTTGGTTTTCCGTCTAGGGAGATCATCACTTCGGCGTGGGCGGTATGGGAGTTGCGGATACCATCCTTGTTTTTTATCATCTTGATGCCCGGTCGTAACGGTTCTTGTGCTAATTGAGCCTCGTTTGCCCATGAGCCGTATAAGTGGGAAACCCATACGTCTCCTTTCCGGATCGGCAGATAAGCGGAAGCGAAACGATTGAGGGTGATCGCTTTTTTCTCCTCATGCGTGATCTCTGTCCAAGTCTCGATGATATCAGCGTCCGGATAGGTTCTGTAACAGAGATTCATATAAAAAGGATACACTTTATCTTTTAATCGGATCGTTGTGATATCTGCTGTTTGCTCTTTTCGTGTATCTACTTTTATGACTTCCAGTTGAAGGGTCATATTCCCGTCGCCATGGGTAACGGACAATGCGCTTTCGGAGGGACAATTCAAGCCGTAGACCGGATAAGCGGAAAATGTTTTCTGCTCGGTCTCGAGCAAGGTAGCCGCGTCGGAAGTGGATAACTTGTCTCCATAGTAGATGAATCTTACCTCTCCGCCGACAGGTGCGTCTAGCAATAATGAGGTATTCCTCGTGGAAATCAATACGTCTTGTGCCCATAAACTAGTGGTCAATAGGGAGGCGCAACATAAATAACCGAATTTACTCTTAATGTTCATTTTATTAGTAGGTGTTAGATTTAAATTCAGGGGCAAAAGTAGGAGAGAGCCGGTAGGTTTCCTAATAGGATTTTATCAGATACTGTTACTTTTCTGCTTTAACTAAAATTTGTTTCACGCAGAAGAACCCCGTGCTTTCATTAATGAAAATTCCATATTGTCTAATTCGAAAGAAATCACTAACTTTGCGGCAATTTTTTAGAAGCAAGATAAATACATCGCGATATGAGTAAGAAATTTACCGAATATTCTAAGTTTGACTTGTCGAACGTAAATAAAGAGGTGCTGAAGAAATGGAAGGATGGAGACATCTTCCATAAGAGTCTTGAAACAAGAGAGGGACATCCTACATTCGTATTCTACGAGGGCCCTCCATCCGCAAACGGTATGCCGGGTATTCACCATGTTATCGCCCGTTCGATTAAGGATATTTTCTGCCGCTATAAAACCATGAAGGGATTCTTGGTGAATCGTAAGGCGGGTTGGGATACACACGGTCTGCCTGTCGAGTTAGGCGTGGAGAAGGCTTTGGGCATCACGAAGGAAGATATCGGTAAGAAGATTTCTGTCGCTGAGTATAACGCCGCTTGCCGTAAGGACGTGATGAAGTTCACGAAAGAGTGGGAGGATCTGACGCAGAAGATGGGTTATTGGGTGGATATGGAGAATCCGTATATCACGTATGATAACCGCTATATCGAGACCTTGTGGTATCTATTGAAAGAGCTTTATAAGAAAGGTCTTTTATATAAAGGCTATACGATCCAACCGTATTCGCCCGCCGCGGGTACGGGCTTGAGCACGCACGAGTTGAACCAACCGGGTTGTTACCGTGACGTGAAGGATACGACTTGTACGGCACAGTTCCATATATTGGACCCGAAACCGGAGATGGCACAATTCGGCGATCCTTATTTCTTGGCATGGACAACGACTCCTTGGACGTTGCCTTCCAATACGGCGCTTTGCGTAGGCCCGAATATTACTTATCTGGCTGTACAGACTTATAATCCTTACACGGGTATCCCGATGACTGCTGTTATAGCGAAAGATTTATTGTCTGCTTATTTCAATCCGAAAGCTGCGGAGCTTTCTTTGTCTGATTACAAACCGGGTGACAAGCTGGTTCCTTTCAGCGTAGTAGGTGAGTGGAAGGGTTCCGAGTTGGCCGGTATGAAATATGAGCAATTGATCCCATGGGTAAATCCGGGTGAAGGTGCATTCCGTGTGATCACGGGTGATTTCGTTACGACAGAGGATGGTACGGGTATCGTACATATCGCACCGACGTTTGGTGCGGACGATAACCGTGTGGCGAAAACATTCGGGGTTCCTCCTTTGATGATGCAGGATAAGGATGGAAATATGCGCCCTATGGTGGATATGACCGGTAAGTTCTATAAGCTGGAAGACTTGGCTCCGGAGTTTGTACAAAATTGTATGAACGCCTCTGATTATGATCCATGGCAAGGAAAATTCGTGAAGAACGCTTACGATGATACGAAGACGGATAAAGATGAGACGTTAGATATAGAGATCTGCATGATGCTGAAGGCCCAGAACCGGGTGTTCAAGATCGAGAAGCATGTCCACAATTACCCGCATTGCTGGCGTACCGATAAACCGGTATTGTATTATCCGTTGGATAGCTGGTTCATCCGTACGACCGCTTGCCGTGAGCGTATGATCGAGTTGAACAATACGATCAACTGGAAACCGCAGAGCACGGGTACGGGACGTTTCGGCAAATGGCTGGAGAACTTGCAAGACTGGAACTTGAGCCGCAGCCGTTATTGGGGTACTCCGTTACCGATCTGGCGTACGGAAGATGGTAGCGAGGAGAAGTGTATCGGTTCCGTGGTAGAGTTGTTTGGCGAGATCGAGAAATCGGTGAAGGCCGGCTTTATGGAGTCTAACCCTTACAAGGACTTCGCTCCGGGAGATTATACGAAGGAGAATTACGAGAAGATCGATTTGCACCGTCCGTATGTGGATGATATTATCTTGGTTTCCGCTTCTGGTAAGCCGATGAAGCGTGAGACAGACTTGATCGACGTATGGTTCGATTCCGGCGCTATGCCTTATGCCCAGATTCACTATCCGTTCGAGAACTTGAAGGAGTTCGATAATCGTCAGATCTATCCGGCTGACTTTATCGCTGAGGGTGTTGACCAGACACGCGGTTGGTTCTTTACCCTGCACGCTCTGGGTACCATGATTTTTGATAGCGTGGCTTACAAGGCTGTCGTGTCTAACGGTCTGGTATTGGATAAGAACGGAAACAAGATGTCTAAACGCTTGGGCAACGCTGTTGATCCATTCTCTACGATCGAGAAGTATGGTTCGGACCCGTTGCGTTGGTACATGATCACGAACGCTTCTCCATGGGATAATATTAAGTTTGATATCGATGGTATCGAGGAAGTTCGCCGTAAGTTCTTTGGTACATTATATAATACGTATTCATTCTTCGCTTTGTACGCGAACGTGGATGGCTTCGACTACTCCGATCCGGATGTGGAATGGAGCAAGCGTCCGGAGATTGACCGTTGGATCCTTTCTCTGTTGAACAGCTTGGTGAAGGATGTGGATGGCTACTTGGAGGCTTACGAGCCGACTCGTGCCGGACGTGCTATCTCTGATTTCGTAAATGATAACTTGAGTAACTGGTATGTGCGTTTGAACCGCCGCCGTTTCTGGGGTGGTGGTATGACGGAGGATAAGTTATCCGCTTACCAGACTTTATATACTTGCTTGGAGACAGTGGCTAAGTTGATGGCTCCGATCGCTCCGTTCTATGCCGATCAGTTATTCTTAGACTTGGTCGCTGTTACGGGACGTGAGAACGTTGAGTCCGTACACTTGTCCGATTTCCCGGTTTACGACGAGTCTAAGATCGACAAGAATTTGGAAGAGCGTATGCAAATGGCTCAAGATGTTTCTTCTATGGTATTGGCTCTTCGCCGCAAGGTGAATATCAAGGTTCGCCAGCCGTTGCATACGGTAATGATTCCGGTTGTAGACGCTCATCAACAAGAGAGTATCGAGGCCGTTAAGAACCTGATCTTGAACGAGGTGAACGTGAAGGAGCTGAAGTTCGTGGATAATACGGCAGGTATCTTGGTGAAGAAGATCAAACCGGACTTTAAGAAGTTGGGCCCGCGCTACGGAAAGATCATGAAGGCGTTGGCCGCCACGATTCAATCGATGAGCCAAGAAGATATCAACGCTTTCGAGAAAGCCGGAACGTTTACCTTGATGGTAGATGGACAGGAGGCCGTTCTGGAGCGTACGGATGTAGAGATCATCTCTGAGGATATCCCGGGTTGGTTGGTCGCTAATGAAGGTCGCTTGACAGTCGCTTTGGATATTACCGTAACCGAGGATTTGCGTAAGGAGGGGCTGGCCCGTGAGTTGGTGAATCGTATCCAGAACTTGCGTAAGAGCAGCGGTTTCGATATAACGGATAAGATCCATGTATCCATTCTTTCTTGCGAGGAGATGGATGAGGCGATCCATGATTATAAGGATTATATCGCTAACCAAGTATTGGCGGAATCTATCGAAATCATGGATAATGCGATCAGCGACGCTACGGAACTCGATTTCGAGGACTTTAAATTGTCCGTAAAGATCGAGAAAGCTTAAAAATAGAATAGCATTTCTTGCGGAAGAATTAGGAATGAAATATAGGAAAATCGATAATTATATTATCTTTGCATGCAAAGAAGAAATAATATGATTTTATATTCATTCTTAATTCTTCTTTTTGATTGATATTTGAACGATTGTTGAACCTAAATTTTTTTAGAACCATGGCAGAGAAGACAAGATATTCAGACGCTGAGCTCGAGGAGTTCCGCGCTATTATATTAGAGAAACTGGAAATCGCGAAGAGGGATTACGAGCTTTTGCGATCAGGGGTTACGAATTCCGACGGTAACGACGTGGCTGATACGTCTCCTACATTCAAGGTGCTGGAGGAAGGCGCTTCTACGTTATCGAAGGAAGAGGCGGGCCGTTTGGCGCAACGCCAGATGAAATTCATCCAGAATTTACAGGCCGCTTTGATCCGTATCGAGAATAAGACCTACGGTATTTGCCGGGAGACTGGTAAATTGATCCCGAAAGAAAGGCTACGTGCTGTGCCTCATGCGACTTTAAGTATCGAAGCAAAACAAGGAGGTGCAAAGTAAATGAGATATTCTAAAGGTTGGGGAGCAGTGTTAATCATAATACTGCTCCTTCTTCTTGACCAAGTGCTGAAAATATGGATTAAGACCCACATGCAGTTGCATGAGAGTATAGAGATAACTCCGTGGTTTTATCTCTATTTTACTGAGAATCCGGGTATGGCATTCGGTATAGAGGTGATTGGGAAATTATTCCTTTCCGTATTCCGTATCGTGGCTGTATTGTTTATCGGATATTATTTGTATAAGCTGGTTAAAGAAAATTATAAATTCGGTTTTATTGCCTGTATATCTTTGGTTTTTGCGGGGGCGGTGGGTAATATAATCGACTCGATATTCTATGGCGTGATCTTCGACCATAGTTTCGGGCAACTCGCTACTTTTATGCCGGAGGGAGGTGGTTATGCCTCTTGGCTGCATGGTAAGGTGGTGGATATGTTCTATTTCCCATTGATAGAGACCGTATTCCCGGATTGGGTTCCGATCTGGGGTGGACAGGAGTTCGTTTTCTTCCGTCCGATCTTTAATTTGGCGGACTCGGCGATTTGCGTGGGAGTTTTCCTTTTGTTAATATTTTATCGGCATACTTTGTCGGCTAGCCTTTCGAAAGAAGAGAAATAAATGCGGAGAAAATTACGGATATATGGTATGGCTTTATTAGCCACGACGTTGCTGGCGGCATGTAGTAAGGTTCCGGATGGTATTCTGTCGGAGAAAAAGATGCAGGGTGTCTTGACGGATATGTTGCTGGCTGAGGCCATGGTAAATGTGGATTATAATACTTATAAATCCGATACCATGAAGCTTGCCTTGTATGAGTCTGTATTCCGTAAGCATGATATTACACAGGCGGTGTATGATAGCTCGTTGGTGTGGTACGGCCGTAACTTGGATATTTATATGGAGGTCTACAACCGGGTCTTGGCCGATCTTAATAAACGGATCAATAACTTAGGGGATGTGCAGGCGGACGCTGCGCCGGTATCGAACCGGGATTCTGTGGATATTTGGCCTCGCCGTTCTTATCTGGTCTTGTCTCCTACCTCTGTATTTAATGGGGTGACTTTCGATATACGTCCGGAAACGAATTATTCCTCGGGCAGTAGTTTCGTGCTGGGCATGCGTGTCTGGGGATTGAATAACAAAATGGCTTATAAGCCGGAGGTACGTTTAAGCGCAGACCAAGGTGATACGACCTTGACGGTGAATAGTAAGATCACGAAAGATGGATATCACGAGACGATCTTGAAGACTATACCAACTAAGAAAGTAAAGCGTGTGTTTGGATATATCCGTATGGATAATATGGATACGACTTATTATAAGGTGTATATAGATAGCTTAAGCTTGATGAAATATAACTATGGTAAGGAGCTTGCCGAATTACCTAAGGATTCTATTAAGTAATCTCTCTATTTGTTTATTATACTTATGAGAAGAATTGCCGCTCATTACGTTTGGTGTAAACAGGTTTATCGTATGCATTATATCGAACTGGATGATAATGGTGCGTTTCATGGTGTTTACCCGTTGAATGAGGAGATAGCTGGAACCGCTTTTTATGATGGAGTGCTGGTGCCGGTTCTTTCCTCGGAACCGGCGATTGGTTTTAAGCAGGTGATGGGATCTTGGCCGGCGTTAACCGAAAAGATTACGCCGGGTTGTTCAGTCCATATATATCGTTTAAGCGGGATTCCCTTGGCGTCTGCGAAACTCGGCACAGACCACAGCTGTAGCGATGGCCACATTGAGAGACTCTGAGGTGTCTCTTCCTTCCGGATAGTTCGGGATATATAATTTTTCGTTTACAAAAGCCTCTATGGCGGGACGTATTCCATTTCCTTCATTACCCATTATCAAGATACCGTTTCCGGATAAGGTTTTCTCATATAAGTTTTCTCCGCCAAGGAAGGTGCCGTATAAAGGTATGGCTTGGGCTGATTGGGCCTGTAAGAACGTTTCCAGATCGGTGTAATGTATTTTTACGTGGGCGAGCGCACCCATAGTGGCTTGTACGGTTTTTGGACTGAAAACATCGGCGGTATCTTTGCTGCATACGATATGGGAAATACCGAACCAGTCCGCTAACCGGATGATCGTACCTAAGTTGCCCGGATCTTGGATTCCGTCTAATGCGAGAACAAGCTCCTTTTCCGGCGTTATTTCCGTTATATCCCAATTGGGGCGTTTAAAGATCGCGAGTACATCTTGGGGATTTTTCAGGAAGCTGGCTTTACGAATATCATCTTCTTCCGCTACCAATAACTCCTTGGCCGGAATATCGCCTTGTGTAGCCATCCAAGATGGCTTGGCTATTAATAACTCACATTCAAAGGCCGGTAACATATCGGCTACCAATTTATTTCCTTCGGCTACAAAAACATTATTTTCATTCCGGAATTTCTTTAATTCCAGAGAACGGATGTATTTGACTTTGGTCTTGCTTAGCATCTTAGTTCTTTTTACAAAACAAAAGTACGGTAAATTCTTTAAATTCCAGTACATTCGCGATCGTAAAAAGCTTGGAATGATGAATCGATCTCTACGTATATGCTATTTTATCTGTATCGTACTACTACTAACCTCTTGTAGTACGACCAAGTTTGTGCCGGATGGGGAATATTTGCTGGATAAGGTGGAGATCGTGTCGGATAACAGGGACTATAAGTCTGCGGATTTAAAATCTTATCTTAGGCAGCAACCAAACTTCAAGGTGTTTGGTCTGATGAAGTGGCAGTTGTTTGTCTATGATTGGTCTGGTAAGAATGAGAAGAAATGGATCAATAAACAGTTACGTAGGATTGGTGAGCCTCCCGTGGTGCTGGATACGATGTTGGTGGAACAGTCCGCCATGGAACTAGAGCGTTTTTACATTAATAAAGGGTATGTCCATGCGGATGTATCAACGACGATTGATACGGCACGCCATAAGAAAGCGGTTGTAACTTACCATATAAAGGCGAACGATCCGTATAGGATACGCAATTACACGATGAAGTTCCCCGATCCGAAAATTGATAGTTTGGCACATCTGAAAGCGCCTCGCCGCTCTCCCTTAGCTTCTGCGTTCCGGTCCTCACAGGAAGAGTATAACCAATTAGTTAAGGAAGGAACTTTATTTGACCGGGATATATTGGACAAGGAGCGGGAGCGTATTACAACCTTACTTCGCTGGAACGGGTATTATGGTTTTAATCGGGATTATTTAGGATATATCGCTGATAGTTCTTTTAACCAAAATGTCGTGGATCTTGATATGTCCATGAAACCTTATCGGAAGGTGTTGCCCAATGGGTCGGTAGAGGATCAGCCGCATCGTCAGTATTATATTAAGGATGTAACGGTCTTAACCGATTATAATCCGATGGGGGTAGGAGAGGACGCTAGTTTCATGGCTACAGATACGATGCTCAGCGCAGGGGTGAATATCGTATATGGCCGAAACGGGAAGAGTATCCGTCCGAGCGTGCTTCGGAGGAGTACTTATATTCGTCCGGGGCAATTATTTAGTGAGAAGAATATAGAGCAGACCTATTCAGCGTTCGCTTCTCTAAGGGCTTTGAGGAACGTAAATATACGTTTTACGGAAGTAGAGGAGCGGGATACGATGAAGTTGGATTGTTACATTCTCACTTCTCCCGCGAAGATAAATACGGTGGGAGTGGATTTGGAAGGTACTAACTCGGCGGGTGATTATGGGTTTGCCTCCAGCTTGAATTATCAGCATAGGAATATCTTCCGAGGATCGGAGCTGTTCTCGGCGAGGGTGAGAGGGGCTTACGAGGCGTTATCCGGAAATAAGGCGAATGGCTTTGGTAATTACTGGGAGTTAGGTGCGGAAGGATCCTTGCTGTTTCCTCGTTTCTTGTTCCCGTTCTTGAGTTCGGATTTTCGTAGGCGGCTACGTGCGTCAACTGAAGCGAAAATAAGTTACAACCTGCAAAAACGTCCGGAGTATACGAGGGCGATTCTATCTGGTGGTTGGAGTTATATTTGGCAAGATCGGGGTAATACACAGGCACGCCATACCTTTAAGCTTGTAGACTTGAATTATGTGTATTTGCCGGATAAGAATATGGACTTTATCAATAGCTTGCCGGATTATATGGTGTTGTATAACTATACGAACCATTTTATCATGAGTTCGGGATATACTTATTCCTTCAGTAATTATTCTCCCCAGAATCGTTTGAGAAACACGCATTCCCTACGTGCGTCGGTCGAGGTCGCAGGGAATTTGTTGAGTGCCTTTTCGCATCTTACGGGGGCGAAGAAAAATGATGACGGTTATTATGAGTTGTTTGGTACGGAATATGCGCAATATGTGAAATTGGATTTCGATTTTAGTAAAGGAATCGTGCTTGACAGTCGTAACAAGTTAGCTTTCCATATAGGAGTGGGAGTGGGGATGGCTTATGGTAACTCAAACTATTTACCTTTTGAGCGTGCTTATTTCTCGGGGGGAGCGAATAGTGTCCGGGGATGGTCTGTACGAGAGTTAGGTCCGGGTAGTATGGAAGTTGACAGCACGACTTCTTTCGCTCTTCAATCGGGGGATATCCGCTTGGATTTGAACTTGGAATATCGAACGAAACTTTTTTGGAAGTTTGAATTGGCGGCTTACATAGATGCCGGAAACATATGGACCCGGAATGTATCTGATGAACGCTATAAGGCTGGAAACTTTGATTTCTCTCGTTTTTACAAGGAGATCGCTGTTTCCTATGGTTTGGGACTTCGTTTGGACTTTGATTTCTTTCTACTACGTTTAGATACAGGCTTCAAGGCTTATAATCCTCAGGAGAAAAAGTCTAGGCGTTGGGCGATAACCCGTCCTAATTTCAAGGATAATTTCGCCTTGCATTTTGCCGTTGGTTATCCATTCTAAATTCAATATGTAAAAAAGTGTACTAAAAGTTTGCAAGGAAAAGAAAAATCCTTACCTTTGCACCACGAAAATAAGGATGGTCAGGTAGCTCAGCTGGATAGAGCAACAGCCTTCTAAGCTGTGGGTCCTGGGTTCGAATCCCAGCCCGATCACGAGGGAGATTCTAAAAGAGTCTCCCTTTTTTTGTTATAATCAGATGCCAGTTTTTTTCTTTTGCTTGTTTTGATCGTTGTTTATTGATCTTTTATAGAAAACTTTGAGTGTTATCTATCGGTTATTATATAGAAGATTTCGAGATAGAATTTCATAATTTTGTTTTTGATGGGATAAGGGCTATTAAGCAGGATTCCTGTATTTGAGATTAAACAGATTGTAAATATTAAAAAAGTAGATAAGATGGAAACATTTGACGATATCATTAAAGGGGATAAACCTGTATTGGTGGATTTTTTTGCGACATGGTGCGGCCCGTGTAAGGTGTTGAGTCCGACGGTCGAGGCATTGGGGAAGGAGCTGGCGGGACAAGTGCGTGTCCTTAAAATTGATGTAGATAAGAACGAGGCACTTGCCACACAGTTGAGGATCCAATCCGTACCCACTTTGATCATCTTTAAGAAAGGTGAGATCGTATGGCGCTCTTCCGGCGTGATGGATCACGGAAGCCTATTGCGGAAGGCGCAAAGCTATATCGATTAAAAGCCGTTCATCGGGATCAATACCGTTGGGATCAATAATAGGAATCCTAGGATCACTAGGACAAGGATGAATTTCCATGCCCATTTGAACCATTTATCATACGGAATACGGCTTACTCCTAGAACCGCTATCAGAACACCAGATGTGGGAGTTATCAGGTTCGTGAAGCCATCGCCAAACTGAAAAGCCATGACGGTGGCTTGCTTGGATAAACCGATCAACTCTGAGAATGGGGCCATGATAGGCATGGTGAGGGCCGCTTTGGCACTTCCGGAAGGAATAACTAAATTGATAAGCGTTTGAATAACGTACATCATCCCGACCGTAGCTACTTGTCCCAAACCTTCCATCCCTTTCGCTAGGTTAAAGAGAATCGTATCGATCACTTTACCGTCTTGCAGGATTACGATAATACCTCCAGCTAAGCCGACAACCAAGGCGGCGCTCATGATATCCTTGCAACCTTCCAAGAAAAGTTTCACAAGCTCATTCGGATTGCGTCCATTGGCGATTCCCGCCGCTATACCCAAGGCGAAGAACAAGGTCGCTATTTCCATAATGTACCACCCATAGCCCATTACGCCTGTTATCAAGAAAAAGATCGTGAAGAATAAAAGGTTCAATATATACAAATGTACGGTTTTCCGTAGGGTAAATATCGAGCTGATCACGAAAGCTACGCTAAGAATCGGGATTAAGGGTAGTCCCTTGATTACGCTATTTCCTATTTTTAAGGATGTCTGGGGGTAATAGATCGAAAAGATAACTAGTACGATTGCCAATAGGACGAAACTGATCCATGCGGCTTTCGGGGTTCTGTATACGATTTCTAAGGAATTGGTACTATGCAAATCTCTCCAATATTGATCATCCTCATAGACGGGCGATAGTTGAGGGTTCTTTTTTACCTTGGCGGCATAACGCAATATCCATGTGAAGCCTACCACATTGATAATACACCAACAAACGATACGATACTCGATGCCGGAAAAAAGAGGAATTCCTGCTAAGCCTTGCGCTATACCGATAGTGAAAGGGTTTAAAATCGCTCCGGCGAAACCTAATCCCGCCGCTATAAAAACCATACATACGCCGGTTATGGAATCGTATCCCATAGATATCGCCATCGGGACCAAGACCAGACAAAAAGCGATGGTCTCCTCACTCATCCCGAATACGGCCCCGAATATACTGAAAAGTAGCATGATGGCGGTCAATAAGAAATTATCTATGCCTATTTTACGAAGGATGGGGTTGTTCTCCATTTTGCGTGCTTTTCGTAGGAAACTGACTGTCCCGATATCAAATGCCTTACTGTCGTTCACGATCCAGAATGCACCACCGATGATGAGGATGAAGACGATGATATCCGCCTTGTCCACAAATCCTTTATAAAAGGCGGAGAGTACCTCCCATGTTTGAGGTACGCTTTCCACGGATTCATATACAACGGTCCGCTCTCCATCTGGGCTGATATTTTCCGTGTATTGCCCACCGGGGATAACCCATGTCAATGCGGCGCAAAATAAGATGATGTAAAAAATGATTACGTAAGTGTGGGGTATTTGTCTCTTTTTCATGATTCTGCTTTTTCGTCTTCTTCAGTTAATATTCCGATCTCGGGAAGGATAGCTCGGGCCTCACGGTCGCTAAGCGTATCTACGTCTTTGAGTTTACGTTGGATGGCACGGGTACGGGTACCTAAAACCTCTTCTATTTGCCCGCTGGCGGTTTGCAAGTTCTTTTGGGCTTTCTCGAGCATACCGCCTACTTTCTCGAATTCTTTTTTCACGGCCCCTAAGATCGTCCATACCTCCCCTGAGTGCTTTTGAATCGCCAATGTACGGAAGCCCATTTGTAAACTGTTTAGTATGGCCGCTAGGGTAGTGGGACCTGTTACGACTACCTTGTAGTTTCGTTGCAAGTCCTCCAATAAAGCGGAACGGCGTACGACCTCGGCGTAAATGCCCTCGAACGGCAGGAACATAATGCCGAAATCGGTCGTGGCGGGAGGTGCCAGATATTTGTCCGAAATATCTTTAGCCATCTTCTTGATCGTTGTCTCCAATAATTTTCCGGCTGTCTCGATCGCTTGGGAATCTGCGGCATCGTAAGCGTCTAGGAGCTGTTCGTATACATCTTTCGGGAATTTAGCGTCTATGGGAAGGTATACGAATTCTCGGGCATCATCCCGCCCGGGGAGCTTGACTGCGAATTCAACGACCGCATCCGAACCTTTCCGGGTATGTACATTCGCCTCGTATTGCTCTGGTGCCAATAACTGCTCCAATAACATACTGAGTTGGATCTCCCCGATATTTCCCCGGGTCTTAACATTACTAAGTACCCGTTTTAATCCTCCTACATCCTGTGCTAAGGTTTGCATCTCGCCCAGTCCTTTTTGTACACTTTCTAATTGTTCGGTGACTAAACGGAAAGATTGCCCGATACGGTCATTCAATGTCTTTTGAAGTTTCTCGTCTACGGTGACTCGGATCTCTTCCAGCCTTTTTTCCGTGTTATCCACTAATCTCTGTTGGCGTTCGTCCAAGGCGGCGAATTTCTCTTTCTGCAACCTGTTAAAAGAATCGATTCCACGTTCGAAGGCTTCCTTGAACTCATTCATGGAACGAGCCAGCTCTTCTCGGTTATCTTTTGCTACTAACCGGCTTTCTTCCCGGTTCAGGCGGAAGTCCTCCCTAAAGTTTTTCTCGATACGGTCGAACGAGCGTTGTATCTCGTTTAGTAACTTTTCTAGGTCTTCTTTGTTATTATTTAGCTGTTTAGGACGCAAAAGGATTTGCGTCACGATGATTATAAGAAGTCCGCCGATAATAATCCAATCCATCTGTTTTTAATTTTGACGTCAAAGATAGGTAATCTGTATTTTGCAACAGTAGTTAAATAGAGTTAAATGAAAAAACATTGTTTATTTTCGTTTGTTTTATCGACAGAAAGCTGCTTATATTTGCGCAGCCAACTTAAAGTAAGACTATTTAATTTACATACAAAGATGGCAAAAGTAACATTAAAAGGTAACGAGATTCATACGAACGGCGAGTTGCCAAAAGTTGGGACAGAGGCTCCGGACTTTAAGGGTGTAAAAAGTGATTTATCCGAATTGTCGCTAAGCGACTTGAAAGGAAAGAAAGTGGTGATAAATGTTTTTCCGAGCTTGGATACAAGTGTATGTGCGGCATCGGTAAGACGCTTCAATAAAGAAGCCGCTTCGCATCCGGATACGGTGGTATTAGCTGTTTCTAAAGATTTACCTTTTGCGCATGGGCGTTTCTGTACTACGGAAGGTATTGATAAAGTGATTACATTGTCAGTGTTCCGGTGTTCATGTTTTGAGGATAAGTATGGGATGCTTCTGGTAGACGGTCCGCTGAAAGGGTTATTAGCCCGTGGCGTGATAGTGGTCGATGGAGCTGGTAAGGTGGTTTATGAGGAACTTGTTCCCGAGATTACTACCGAACCGAATTACGATGCGGCTTTAGCTGCGTTGAAATAAATGTAGTAGATTATTGTTTTTCATTGGTTAAAGTTAAGGGTTAGTGTAGGAGGCCGTCGGATGTGAATCCCGCGGCCTTCGTTTTTTTAATACAAACACGTTTATATGGATAACTGGAAGCGAGTATTTGCCATTATTTGGACGGGGCAGTTCTTATCTATACTGACAAGTTCGATTGTTAATTTCGCGATAGTCTTGTGGTTGAGTCTGGAGACAGGTTCCGCTGAGGTATTGGCATTTGCTACGATGGCCGCTTTGTTACCTCAATCTGTTTTGGGGCTTTTCACGGGGATCTTTATCGACCGGTGGAAAAGGAAGCGGGTGATGATTATGGCAGATAGCTTTATTGCTTTTTGTACGTTGATATTGGCGGTCTTGTTTTATTTTGATTTGGCTAAGATTAGTCATATATATGTGTTATTGGCCCTTCGTTCCGTAGGTTCTGCCTTTCATATGCCCGCTATGCAAGCTTCTGTTCCTTTGCTGGCTCCAAAATCGGAGTTGATGCGCATAGCTGGGATTAATCAGGTGATCCAGTCGGTGTGTAATATCGCCGGGCCCGCTTTGGCCGGTCTATTCATAACGATGATGAAGATGACGAATATCCTCTTATTGGATGTGGCTGGAGCGGCGTTCGCTTGTCTATCGCTCTGCTTTGTCTTTATTCCCGATCCTTCTCATGAGGAACGAAATTCAGAATTGCATCTTTGGAGAGAGGCGAAAGAGGCGATTATGGAAGTCCGTAACCAATATGGGCTATCGTGGTTATTCCTATTGTCTATATTGGCTACATTCGTGATTATGCCGGTAAGTGTCTTATTCCCGTTGATGACGTTGAATCACTTTGCCGGAAATGCTTTCCAAGTGAGTTTGGTCGAGGTTTCATGGGGTGGAGGAGCCTTGCTCGCGGGTGCTTTACTGGGGCTTAAGAAATATCGTTGGAATGAGATACTGTTGATTAATGGGATGTATATAGCGTTGGGATTGACATTCTTGTTTTCCGGGTTGTTACCGGTATCCGGTTTTATCTGGTTTGCGGTGCTGACGGCTTTAGGAGGTGTTTGTGGTTCCCTGTATTTTGCTACTTTTACTACGGTTATCCAATCTCGCATTGATCCGGGAGTTATGGGAAGGGTATTCTCTTTTTACATGAGCTTTAGTATGCTTCCTTCGATGATCGGTCTTTTGAGTACCGGCTTTTTGGCGGATTCTATCGGGCTTGGAAATACCTTTATAATAAGTGGGGGCTTTTTATGTTTGATAGGTATTATATCCTTTTTTATCCCTTCGTTGATCAGTCTGAAAGAGAGTTTTAAGAGATAACGATATCGTATTTAGACACTATTTAATATGAATAAGAAAATACTTCAACTGGCGATACCTTCTATTATTTCCAATATAACCGTACCTTTATTGGGATTGATAGATGTGGCGATCGTGGGACATCTTGGATCTGCTTCGTACATCGGGGCGATCGCTGTAGGCGGGATGCTGTTTAATATTATCTACTGGATATTCGGGTTTCTCCGTATGGGGACAAGCGGTATGACTTCCCAAGCGTACGGGAAACGGGATTTGACGGAAGTTACCCGGATCTTATTCCGGTCTGTCGGGGTTGGTTTCCTGATATCTTTGGGGCTTTTGATACTTCAATACCCTATCTTGAAGGTTGCGTTTACTTTGATCGACGCAACGGAGGAGGTAAAACAATGGGCCTCTCTCTATTTTAATATCTGTATCTGGGGAGCGCCGGCTGTATTGGGGTTATATGGCTTTGCCGGTTGGTTTATCGGTATGCAGAATTCTCGTTTCCCGATGTTTATCGCTATCGCGCAGAATATCGTGAATATTGTGGCCAGCCTATGTTTCGTGTTTGTGCTGGGTATGAAGGTGGAAGGCGTAGCGTTGGGAACACTGATCGCCCAATATGCGGGTCTCCTCATGGCGTTTGCTCTTTGGTTGAAATATTATAAACGTTTGAAAGCGTATATTGATTGGAACGGGCTTTGGGGTAGGGAGGCGATGCGTCGCTTCTTCTCAGTCAATAGTGATATATTTTTCCGGACCTTGTGCTTGGTCGCTGTTACGACTTTCTTTACTTCTACAGGTGCGAGACAAGGGGATGTGATATTAGCCGTAAACACCTTGTTGATGCAGTTATTTACCTTGTTCTCTTATATAATGGATGGATTCGCTTATGCGGGAGAGGCATTAGCCGGTCGCTTTATTGGAGCCAAAAACGATGTGGGGTTACGTAAATGCATTCGCTTATTGTTCCTATGGGGAATCGGCCTCTCATTGTCTTTCACGATCCTTTATGCGTTGGGAGGGAAGAATTTTCTGGGATTATTGACGAACGATACCTCAGTCATTGAAGCTTCCGGGGATTATTTCTATTGGGTGTTGGCGATTCCTTTATGTGGATTCTCCGCTTTCCTTTGGGACGGTATCTTTATCGGTGCCACGGCCACACGCCAGATGCTTTACTCGATGCTTGTGGCCTCGGGCACTTTCTTTATTATGTATTACTTGTTTTATCAATCGATGGGGAATCATGCGTTATGGATGGCTTTCCTTTGGTATCTGTCTTTACGTGGCGGTATGCAATGGGTACTTTGGCGGTTAAAAAAATAAGGCGAGAACCTGTAACTGATCCTCGCCTCATTTTATCCTAGGAAAACCTATTTACTGTTGTTTGTAATAAACTAAGTCCTCACGATTGAAGTTGTTGATGAAGGATTCGATCTTATCAATCTCAGCTTGTCCGTAGTTTACATAAACCTCGGCGGAACGGCGGAAGCTCTCATCTTTGTTCGCGTCTTGCAATAGCAAGTAGCCGAATACGCAATGAGCGGCTGCCTCGACCATACGGCGAGCTTGGAAGTCAATATATTCGTTATCCTTTGTCTCCGTAACCTTGGCTACCACTTTCTCATACTTCTCGGTCATAGCGGCAAGTTTGTTCTTCAGAGCCTCTAATTCCGGCTTATACTCGATCGCTTGGTATTCACGAATCTGGTTCAAGTAAGTACCCGTGGTGACGTGGCGGATGGCCGCTACGACTTGCAATTGGGTGGTACCCTCATAGATATTCGTGATGCGGGCATCCCGGTAGATACGTTCGCAAGCGTAGTCTTTCATGAAACCGGAACCTCCGTGAACTTGGATAGCGTCGTAAGCGTTCTGGTTTGCGTACTCGGTAGTCATGCCTTTACCCATCGGGGTGAAAGCATCCGCGAGCTTGCTGTACTTCTTGAATTCTTGACGTTCTTCCGGAGTCAGTTTACGTTCCTTGGATATATCATCCAACGCTTTGTAGACGTCAACGAAACGGGCGGTCTCGTATAACATAGAACGGGAAGCATCCGCTTTCGCACGCATCAAGGCGATAATCTCAGCGATCGCCGGGAACTCGATGATAGACTTGCCAAACTGTTTACGATCCAAGGCGTAAGCATAAGCCTCACGATAGGCAGCCTCGCTAAGTCCTACGGCTTGAGCCATGATACCCAGACGGGCACCGTTCATCAAAGCCATTACATATTTGATCAAACCTAGCTTACGATCACCGCAAAGCTCGGCTTTCGCGTTCTTGAATACCAACTCGCAAGTAGGAGAGCCTTTGATACCCATTTTGTTCTCGATACGACGGACATTCACGCCACCATTGCGCTTGTCGTAGATGAACATGGAAAGGCCACGTCCATCCTTCGTACCTTCCTCGGAACGGGCCAATACCAAATGGATGTCAGCGTCGCCATTCGTGATGAAACGCTTTACGCCGTTCAGATACCAGCAACCGTCAGCCTCGTTGTAAGAAGCTTTCAACATAACGGATTGAAGGTCGGAACCTGCGTCCGGCTCCGTCAAGTCCATAGACATGGTCTCTCCGTCGCAAACACGAGGGATGTAACGTTGGCGTTGATCCTCGTTGCCGAACTCGTATAAGGTCTCGGCACAATCTTGTAGACCCCAAAGGTTCTCGAAACCGGCGTCGGCACGGGAAACCAAGTCGGCGGCCATGATGTAAGGGACGATCGGGAAATTCAACCCATTGTAGCGGCGAGGCATAGCGATACCCATCAAGCCGGCCTTGCGAACGGCATCGAGGTTTTGCTGTGTCCCGGAAGCGTACGTGACACGTCCGTTCGCTACCGTGGGGCCCTCATGGTCTACGCCCTCAGCGTTCGGGGCGATAATTTCCCCGCAAATCTCACCAACGATCTCCAATACTTTCTCGTAGCTATCCATTGCGTCCTCAAAATCGATCGGAGCATAATCGTATGTATCCTTGTCGGCATAGCCGCGCTCTTTCAGCTCTACGATACGCTTCATCAACGGATGGTGAAGATGATGCTTCAAGCTGGGATTATCTGTATAGAAATTAGCCATAATCTTACTTACTGTTCTTTTTGTAATACTTAATCATCTTAGGAATCACCTCTTCTACCGTACCATTGATTACGTAATCGGCGATCGTGTTGATCGGGGCGTTCTCATCATTATTGATCGAAATGATGATACCGGCGTCTTGCATGCCGGCGATATGCTGGATCTGCCCGGAGATACCGCAAGCGATATACAATTTCGGACGCACCGTGACACCGGTCTGACCGATCTGACGGTCGTGGTCGCAGAAACCGGCATCGACAGCCGCACGGCTGGCACCTACCTCGGCGTGAAGCTCTTTCGCCAAATCGAACAATAAATTAAAGTTCTCCTTAGAGCCTACGCCATAACCTCCGGCTACTACGATCGGAGCGCCTTTCAGGTTGTGCTTCGCTTTCTCTACATGACGGTCGATCACTTTCACCACATAGTCTGTCTCGGGGACATACTTCGCTACGTCGTGGTGGATCACTTCGCCTTTATAGTTCTCGTCCAAAACCTCCTTTTTCATCACGCCCTCACGAACGGTCGCCATTTGCGGGCGATGTTCCGGGTTGATGATCGTGGCTACGATGTTACCACCGAACGCCGGACGGATCTGATATAATAAGTTCTCGTAGGTGATACCCGCTTTCTTGTCCTCGTGCGAGCCGATCTCCAAAGAGGTACAATCGGCCGTCAAGCCGCTTGTCAAGGCCGAGGATACACGAGGGCCCAAGTCACGACCGATCACCGTAGCGCCCATCAAGCAAATCTGCGGTTTCTCCTCCTTGAACAAATTGATCAAGATAGAGGAATGAGGAAGTGACGTATAAGGGAACAGACCCGGAGCGTCGAACACATGAACCTTGTCGACGCCAAAAGGCAATACTTGTTTCTCTACACCCTCAAGGCCGGACCCGGCAACGATCGCCTCCAGCCCACAGCCCAATTGATTGGCTAGCTTACGACCTTTAGTCAGAAGCTCAAGACTTACATCGGCAACGTTCGTGCCTTCTGTCTCACAATATACAAATACGTTGTTCATAATCTTATCCGATGGTGTGGTTAGCTAACAGTTCGACAATCAAATCCTCTACTTCTTGGTCGGCGCTGGAGATGGTCTTGCTTTCCTTGGCTTGGAAGACGATATTCTCGATCGCTTTTACCTTCGTCGGCGAACCGCTAAGGCCGCATTGAACCAAGTCACCATTCACGTCGGCTACGCTCCATTCTTGAATATCCAAATACGGGCGGGTCTCGTACAATTCCGGGTAGCGAAGAGTCGGCGTACCGTCCTGGTGACAGGCGGGTTGCACGGCCCGTTCCTGTTTACCCATGGCGTGTTTGTACTTTTGTACCAACTTCGCGTTGCGGGGACGGCAGGGAGCGGCGGAGCCGTTCACGGTGATAACGATAGGAAGCGGACCTTCCACGGTCTCGACACCCCCGTCGATATGACGTTTTACGGTGATACGTCCGGCCTCCTTATCAACGTTTAGGATTTCCTCGGCATACGTGATCTGGGTCAGTCCTAATTTCTCAGCGACTTGCGGACCTACCTGTGCCGTATCGCCGTCGATCGCTTGGCGACCACCGATGATAATATCATAATCGTTGATTTTCTTGATAGCCGTGGCAAGCGCATAGGATGTGGCTAACGTGTCGGCTCCGGCAAACGCACGGTCGGTCAACAAAAAACCGCCGTCAGCACCACGATACAAACCCTCGCGGATGATTTCGGCGGCACGTCCCGGGCCCATCGTCAGCAGCGTAACTGTCGTCCCGGGGTAAGCGTCTTTCAAGCGTAACGCTTGTTCCAACGCGTTCAGGTCTTCCGGGTTAAAGATCGCGGGCAAGGCGGCGCGATTGATCGTACCGTCCGCCTTCATGGCGTCCTTTCCCACGTTTCGTGTATCCGGGACCTGTTTCGCTAAAACTATAATTCTTAAACTCATATTATATAGGAATATTAGATTTTTATATTGATGTAATACTTCTACTTTCTTGTTAATCTCGAGGTGCAAAAGTAATCAAACATTCTTTATAACAAAGAACTTTGCGGAGGAAATTGCACACTTGGCGTGTGTTTGAGCATGTATTGCCTGCTGATTACTCGTAGCAATGATAGGTTTTCTTCCGGTTTGAGCCCGGTTTTTTTTTCTCGATGCGCCATTCCCAAGGCTGCGATTTCGTCAGCGTGCGGAAGAACTTGGAGAATACCGAGGGCTGCGAGAAACCCAGCTTGGCGGCGATCGCGGTGATGCTCATGTCCATCCGCTCCATCAGCTCCTGAGCTTCGAGGAGAAGGTAGCGGTTGCGCCATTCCATCGCCGACATGCCGCCGATGGCGAGGATGGCGCCCCGGAGCTCGCTGGTCTTGAGTTGCATTATGCGGGCGTATTCGCTGGTGTCCATCCGGCCGTACTTGCGGATGAGATAGGCGAAGAGATCGATCAGGTTGTTGCCCGAGGGGCGGTTGCCGTCGAAGTCGGGAGGGACGCCCATCCAAAGCTCTTCTTCGGTGGGTTTACGCTTGAAGACGGTGATAAAGACATCTTCCGGGGGGATTCTCTTGAATGTTTCTTCCATGATGATCTGTTTTAAGGTTGTTTTTTCTCAAGGATTTGATCTTGCGATTCTTCCGGGTCAAATCTACGGATTATGATTGGATATCGCAAGCCTTAAAGGTCAAATCCATGTGATTGGATTAGATATTTTAGAACTACGAGGTCAAATCAAAGGTAATGGATTTGACCTCGTAGTTTTACTGGGTCAAATCTTTTGGCTATCCAGCCTCTTTACGACTTGTCCGTACACGATCAACGCTACGGCGGATACCAAGGCGATCGCACCGAAGTAATACCAGATGTAATGGGCGTTCGCGCTTGCCGCCAGCCATTCCTCGTGAGAGGCGAACAGGGTTGGCTCCGGGCAATACTTGCTTAAAAGGAAACCGGATAGCCCGAATCCGAAGATAGAGGAGAGGAAAGAATGCAAATGGCTGAATCCAAGATAGAGACCTTCCTCTCCCTTGGGTGCTTGCAAGGAGAAATACTCGAGAAAGCGAGGGGAAATGAACGTCTCCGCCAGCCCTTGGAAGACGATACCCACCACCATCATGAAGGCTACGGGATGCATCCCTAGGATCAAGGAATTAGTATCCAGCATATTACCGGATGCCATGCAAAGAGCGGACACCGGCATGATAAACATACCCACCGTCATGGAGGTAAGCGCTGTCCGCTTCCGCATCATCTGTGTTACTAGATTGACTGTCAGAACTACGACTAAAGGGTTTACGTTGGCATACCAAGAAGGAGAGGCTCCCTCGCCGGCCAAACGAAGCACATATTTTGGCATCGTGGCATACAGCTGGTGTTGTACCATCCAGAATCCGGTGATAATGATGATTAATGTAATGAGCCGTCCGTTACTACAAACCTTGATCAAGGCGTTCCAGATTTGCCCGAACGTCTTGCCCTCGCCCGAATGCTGAGCGCTTTTGTAGAAGAACCAGATGGCTAGCAAGGCAAGGAAGGTCATGCTCGCCGAGAAATAGTTCAAGGTAATCAAACCTTCGTTGCCCAACGCCTCACGAAGCGGCTTCACGATGGTCTTCCCGGAGAAGGCCCCGATATTTACCATCGCGTAGAAGATAGAGAAGCCCTTCGCACGGGTTTCCGGCGTAGTCTCTTTAGCGACCGTGCCGGAGATAACGCTCTTGATAAAAGCCCCGCCGCATACGATCAAGGCCATGATAGGGATAATGCCGTACTGAAGATTGCTCTCCAGCAATCCCGTAAAGGTAGTCGTCGTGCTGTATTCAACCAGTCCGGCGGATTGAAGCCAAGTAGGGTAAACAGCCAGTCCTAGATAGCCACAAGTTAACAAAGTGAAAGCCAGTAGCATCGAGTTGCGGAAACCGATCTTATCGGCCAACGCTCCGGCGAATGTGGGCAGCAGATACAGACAAGCGGAAAAGATACCGGCGATGCTGGCGGCCTGAATGTCGTTAAAGCCTAAGATGCGGCTAAGATAAAGGGTTATAACGATAAATACGCCATAATAAGCGGCTCGCTCGAACAACTCGACGGTGTTCGCTACCCAGAATGCTTTACTGAATTTGATTTTCTCTTGTTTCTTAGTTGTCATGATATTATTTATTAGTAAGATAGATTAGATGGATAAGTCAAAGAGGAGGCGCAGGCGAGAAAATGAAGAGCTGCGCCTCCTCGTCTTTGTTTTATCGTATAGTAATTACGAATTAGGGCTTTACGGTATACGGTTGGTGGATCGCCTTATCGAAAGCTTTCCAATGCTCATCCGTCATGTTGCCCGGCGTAAACAACGCCACGCCGGCCGCTCCGTTCTCCATGGAGCCTCTTACGGCCTCCTCGATCTCGGACGGGATCAGTCCATGGCCTTCCGGGTCCTTGATATTCGCCTTGTTCTGCCAATCCTCGCAGATGAACAGACCGCTATAAACCGGCTTCTTGCCTTGCACGGCGGCTACTTCCTCTTTCACGATCGGAGCCAGCCAAGAAGCGTCCTCCAGATAGAAATCGTTATAATTCATCGGGAAGAAAGCGTCGATATTCCATTTATTCCATTCTTGGCGAACCATCCACTTGGCGTGAGAGTCCGGCCCCGGGAATACGGCGGCGCTCACTTTCTTGCCTTTGCCGTGAACCTCGTCAGCGATGCGATTTACCAATTTCGTGATCAGGTCGCAACGGAACTGCGCCCATTCCGCGCATTTGGAAGGATCCTCTACGGATTTGATATCGATACCGGTAGCGGCCTTGAAATCGGCCACGCATTTGTCACAGTAGCAATAGTCCGCCGTAGGATATTCCTCGTCCATCACCAAGCCGTATTTTTCCCAAAGTCCGCGGGCCAGGATGACATCCACGTAACGGATATAATCCAGATGGATATAATCCACCTCCGGGATATCGGCTACCTTGCCATATAGATTCAGCAAGAACTCAGCCGTGCCTTCTTGGTTCGGGCACAGGCATTTGTAATAAGGGACATATGCCTGTACGGAATAGGCCGACTCGCCTTTCCGGTTTACGGCGTAGAGGGTGGAGTCCAATCCATGTTGCAACATGGCAGGAATCCACGCATGGTATTCCATGCCATTGGCATGGGCCGCTTTGGCGGCACGCTGGATTTTCTCCGTGTCGTGGCCGGCGTTGTAGCACATCCCGTCTACACCGTGGGCATGCCATTTACTAAAGTCCGCTTGTAAGGTTTGCTCGGTGGTATTCTCACCTTCGCCTTGCCATGCGTAGACCTTGACTGTTTTCTCGGGCGCCTTGACGCAAGCCGTCAGAGCGACGGCCGCCAAAGCGATAAAGAGCTTCTTCATATCTCGCAAGCGCATAAAGTCGGGATCAAGTTACGATCGCCATAAGCGTTATCTACACGGGCTACGTTAATCCAGAACTTGCTGTCGTGCAACCATTCCAGCGGGAAGGCGGCCTTCGTGCGGGGATACGCGTGTTTCCACTCGTCGGCGGTCACCTCGTATTCCGGATGCGGGGCGTTCTTCAAGACGTTGTCCTCCTTCGAAGCCTTGCCTTCCTCCACCTCCTTGATCTCGTTCCAGATACATTCCATTACCTCTACGAAACGATCCAGCTCGGCCTTGCTCTCGCTCTCGGTCGGCTCTACCATCAAGGTGCCGTGTACCGGGAAAGATAGGGTAGGAGCGTGGTAGCCGAAGTCCATCAAACGCTTGGCGATATCGCCCTCGTCGATGCCCGAACGCTCTTTTACCGTACGGCATTCCAAGATCAACTCATGACCTACACGGCCTGTCGCTCCGGTATAGACGATACCGTACGTATCCTTGAACTTAGCGGCCAAGTAATTGGCGTTCAAGATGGCCGTCTTCGTCACCGTCTCAAGACCTTCCGTACCCAGCAAGCGGATGTAAGCGTACGTGATCGGCAGGATACCGGCGCTACCATAAGGAGCCGCGGATACCGTATTCAAGTCGCTGCCCCAAAGCACCGGATGCTGCGGCAAGAACGGAACCAGATGCTCGGCCACGCAGATCGGGCCTACGCCGGGACCACCACCTCCGTGAGGAGAAGAGAAGGTCTTATGCAGGTTCAAGTGACATACATCGGCGCCGATCGTACCCGGATTTGTCAATCCAACCTGCGCGTTCATGTTGGCGCCATCCATATAAAGCTGTCCTCCGCAAGCGTGAACGATGTCGCACATCTCCTTGATGTCCACCTCGAAGATACCATGCGTAGACGGATAGGTAATCATGCTGGCAGCCAAACGCTCCTTGTTCTCCTCGGCTTTCGCACGGAAATCTTCCAGATCGATATTACCATTCTCGTCGCATTTAACGGTTACGGTCTTATACCCGCATTGGATAGCGCTGGCCGGGTTGGTTCCGTGGGCGGAAGCCGGAAGCAAAACGATATCACGATGGCCTTGGCCGATGCTTTCCTGATAAGCACGGATCACACGAAGACCCGTGTACTCGCCAGCGGCGCCGGAGTTCGGTTGCAACGTACAGCCCTTGAAGCCCGTGATCGTGCATAAGTAAGAAGACAGGTTCTCGATCAGCTCCGTATAGCCTTCCACTTGCTCCTCTGGAGCGTACGGGTGGATATTCATGAATTCCGCACGGCTAAGCGGCAACATCGTAGAAGCCGGGTTTAGCTTCATCGTGCAAGATCCCAGCGAGATCATGGATTGGGCCAAGGAAACATCCTTTCGTCCCAAACGGGTGATGTAACGCATCAACTCGGTCTCCGTATGATATTTCTTGAATACGTCTTGCTGCAAGAAATCGGAGGTACGGGCGAATTTAGCGTCGAAATAAGTCTGGGCGGGGATAGACTCGTCCAGCATATAGTCTTTACCTGCGGCGCCGGCGAAGATGTATAATAATACGCCTATGTCCGTAGGCAATGTCGTCTCGTCTATGCTGACGCCTACTTGTCCGGCCTCGAAGTAACGCAAGTTCACCTTGCACTCCAAGGCGATCTCACGCAGTGCGTTCACCGACACGTGCGCGGGAAGCTGTATCTTCAAGGTATCGAAATAATCCTTGTTTAATTGCGTATATCCCAGTTTCTCCAACTCCTTGGCCAAGAATCCGGCCGTGGAATGAATCCGTCCGGCGATGTTACGCAACCCCTCCGCTCCATGATATACGGCGTAGAATCCGGCCATGGTAGCCAACAACGCCTGAGCCGTACAGATATTGGACGTTGCCTTCTCACGTTTGATATGTTGCTCGCGGGTCTGCAAAGCCAAGCGATAAGCCGGATGGCCGTAAGCGTCCTTGGAGATACCGATGATACGTCCCGGGATCGTACGTTTATAATCGTCCTTCGTAGCGAAGAAAGCGGCGGAAGGACCCCCGTAGAACATCGGGATACCGAAGCGCTGGCTGCTACCGAATACGACATCCGCTCCCCATTCTCCCGGAGGAGTCAACAATACCAAGCTCATCAAGTCGGCGGCTACGCCTACCTTGGCTCCGGCGGCGCCCGCACGGGCCACGAATTCCTTATAGTCCTCGATCGAACCATCCGCGTTCGGGAACTGTACGATGGCGGCGAACACGTCCGGCGTGAACTCGAATTTCTTATAATCGCCCACTACCACCTGGATGCCCTGCGGGATCATGCGGGTGTGGATGACGGCCAGCGTAGAGGCGAACACGTTCTCGTCAACGAATACCGTATTGGCTTCCGCTTTCACCTGCGCACGGCTGCGTGAACCATGAAACATGGTAACCGCCTCGGCTGCCGCTGTCGCCTCGTCGAGTAGCGAGCAGTTCGCCAAGGGCAATCCGGTCAGTTCGCAGATAACAGTCTGGAAGTTCAGCAACGCCTCCAAGCGTCCTTGGGATACTTCCGCCTGATACGGCGTATAGGAGGTGTACCAAACCGGGTTCTCGAATACGTTACGTTGGATCGGGGCCGGGCAAACCGTGTCGTACCAACCCATACCGATATAAGAGGTGAATACCTCGTTCTTGGAAGCCAGCTCGGCGATATGCTCGGCGAACTCACGTTCCGTCATGGCCTCCGGGAGGTTCAACGGCTCTTTCAAACGGATGTTGGCCGGAATGGTCTGATCGATCAACTCGTCCAAAGACTTCACGCCAATCGTCTCCAACATAGCGGGAATATCTTCCGCTGAGATGCCCACGTGGCGGTTTACAAACTTATTTGTGTCCATAATTCTAGTATTTTATAAATAAGGATTATTTAATTTCTCATCAATGATTCGTGTCTCGGGGCCATGGCCGGGGTATACCACGGTCTCGTCCGGCAACGACAGTAATTTGTCCTTGATAGCGGCAAGCAGTATATCTTGGTTGCCTCCCCATAAATCGGTACGGCCGATGCTTCCGGCGAACAAGGAATCCCCGACGATCACGAAACCGTTCTTCTTGTTATAGAAAGCCACGCCTCCGGGCGAATGACCGGGAACGCTCAATACCGCCAGCTCGGATTTCCCGAACTTTATGATTTCCCCGTTTACCAGATATTTCCCTACCGGGACGCTTTTCGCCTTCATCGGCAGGCCGAACGCCTTGGCTTGCTCCTCGGGGGAGGGAAGGCCCTCCACGTCCGCTTTATGGGCTTCCGGGCTCAACCCGTAGGTGTTATGGACGAATTCGTTGCCGAATATGTGATCCAGATGGAGGTGCGTACAAAGGTAACGTTTCAGCGTCAGCCCGTTCTGGGCGATAAAGTCGCTTACTTCTTTTTGTTCCTCTTTGCGCAGGCAGCCGCAATCGATAAGGACTGCCTCCTTGGTATCATCGTATAGCAAGTAAGTATTCTCGGAGAAATAGTTTACTTCGAAAGATTTTATCGTAATCATAAGGGTACGTACACTACTTTTTTAGTTTCAAAAAACTCTTCTTTAAAATGGTCTTTCAGATCCATGCTTATCGCTTGGTTCCGGAAAGGCAATATCTCGTGCGCCAGCTCTCCACCTTTCAGGCAAATCAATCCGTTGGGCAATGCGTTGATCTGTTCTTTCTTTATATTCTTGCGGACGATCTTTACCAGATCCGCCAGAGGCATTACGGCACGGCTTACCACGAAATCGAAAAGCTGCTTTTCCTCCTCGCCCCGGCAATGGCGGAAGGATACGTTCTCCAGCCCGATCGCCTCGGCCACGGCTTGTCCCACCTTGATTTTTTTCCCGATACTGTCTACCAGATGGAAATGGGTCTCCGGGAATAAGATCGCCAAGGGGATGCCGGGAAAACCGCCTCCCGTACCCAGATCCATCACCGAGGAACCCGGCTTGAAACGCAGCATATCGGTGATACCCAGCGAGTGAAGCACGTGATGCGGATATAGGTTCTCGATATCCTTCCGTGAGATCACGTTGATCTTGGCGTTCCAATCCGTATATAGGTCATATAGGGCGGCGTATTGCTCTTTTTGCCGGTCGGTGAGATCGGGGAAATAAGATGTGAGAATTGAAAATTGAGAATTGGGAATTGAGAATTTCTCTGTATTTTGTTCCATAGGACATCTGTTTATAGGTTTATCTATCATTAATTTTCAATTCTCAATTTTCAATTTTCAATTAACTGACTTATCGGGCTGTCATCCCGCAGCAAATAGCGGATTTCCTTGTAAGGGAGATGGACGTTCGTGACGCCTACCACGTATGCCGCTATCTCATATTCGTTGAAAGAATAGGTGATGCCCGTCTCGTCTACGAGGAAGTTGCCGTTCGGGAAGATCTCGTCCACGCTAAAGAAACCGATATTTTCCAGTTCCTTGGCGTCGGATACGTTGTTTTGCTTGGCGATCTGATCTACCAATATTCGCGCCAGATTGTCTTGATAGTTGTCCACGAATATCTCCTCCTCGGTGATCGGCTTACCGGTCTTGAGGTTCACTACATGGTTATTGTAGGAATGTGCGCCATGCGCTCCGCCCGTATAGTTCTCGAAGCTTACCGTATAGCTGATGATATCGTCTTGGTTGAAGGCGATATCATCCGACGACATCTCATAGTAAGAGAACCAAGAGCCCACCGGTGTCTCGTCGGATTTCGCCACCTCAGCCTTGTAATCCTCTTCCAGATCCTTATAAGCGGCCAGATAGTCGTCGGTATATTTCCGTACCGCCTCCTCGGGGGATAATTGCTCATAATTCTCGCCGAAATAAGAGGAGACGAACTGTCTCTGTAGATTCTTAAGAACCTCTTTATCCGAATATTTCCGGGGATAAACGAACTTGATCTCTAGATTGCAATTGGGATTATCCGGATTATCTAACAAATGGTAAGTCTTTTCCACGCTGATAGAATCAAACGTGATACTGTTTTCAGAAGCCTTCTTCGTTCCGGTATCGCAACCCGTGGCTAAGATACCTATCAAAAGAAGCGCCAGCATGCTTTCGCGTAAATGCGTTCTCATCGGACTACAGATTTAATTTATTTGTACGCGAATGTACGTTATTAAATTGTATAATCAAATTGCACGATGAAGTTTAATAAGAGGACAACCATACCTTAAATTCCGCCGCCTTATTTTTAGCCACGAAAATGGGTTCGTCGGTCGGGAGGCTCAGATTTATACGTAATCGGCTATCGAACCAGATGGTGAAGCTATCTATTACTTCCTTGGAAAGGATAAACTGTCGGTTTACCCGGAAGAAGCAAGTCGGGTTTAATTTTATCATTAAGGAGTCTAGAGATTTACCGATGGAATATGATTGTCTCTCGCGGGTCACCACGCTACTTTCGCCGTTCGTGTTATAGAAATAAGCGATCGCCTCGGTTTTGATCGGTATAATCCGATCCTTGAATGGGACGAGAATCCGCTTTAGATATTCCGAGCTACAAACCAATTGGTCGATCCGGCTGATATGCTGCCGTACGGTCACCGGATTAAGTCGGTTGTATTTATCTAGTGCCTTTCGCATGCTCTCTAACGTGATAGGCTTCAATAGATAATCGACGCTGTTTACCTCGAATGCCTTGATCGCATATTGGTCGTATGCGGTAGTGAATATGATGGGAACCTCTATGGTGACGCATTCGAAAATATTGAAAGAGTTTCCGTCCGCCAATTGGATATCCATGAAGATGAGGTCGGGCATGGGATGACTACGGAGCCATGTCACGCTATCTACTACCGTATCGAAATGATCCAAGATCTCGATATGCGGATCTATCTGTAGTAATAAGTTCTTGATGTTCTTGTAGGCTGCGGCCTCGTCTTCGATAATGATGATTTTCATGATTGTTTGGATTTAGATTAACTCTTTAAAGGTAGGGAAACACGGAAAAACTCATCCGTATCCTCTATCCTTATTCTTTTTTTTACGAGTAGGGCAAAGCGGTTATCTAGGTTTTTCAGCCCGATACCCACTTTCTCCACCTCGTCCAGCTTGGGCTGTTTCCGGTTTAGGATCACCAAAGAAGGTTCGTGGGTGCTGTAAATGGATAATCGCATTGGGTTGCGGGCGCTGATCTCATTATGCTTGATCACGTTTTCTATCAATGGTAGCAAGGAAAGAACCGGTAGCTGGCAGGACATATAGGCTGGGTTGATCTGTATGTCGAACGTCAGTTTCTCCTCATATTTGACGGATAGCATGAAGCGGTAGGTTTCCAAAAAAGATAGTTCGTCCTTTAACGCCACTAATTCTTTCTTCTCGCTTTGAAGTATATATCGGAATACATTGGATAGGTTGGAGAGATAAGCCAGTGATTTCTGATTCTGTCCTTCGACTATCAAGGCATGCAAAGAGTTCAACGCATTGAAGAAAAAATGAGGGTTGATCTGGTTGTACAAGGCATCTATCTGGCTTTGCAGGGATTCGTTTTTCAGTTTCTCGTAGTTTCGCTCCACTTCCTCTTTACGTGCGGCGAGGATATAAATCCGGCTGAACGTGTATATTCCAACGAATAGCGTGAAAAGGTTGTTGTACCATGCCTCCTCTGGCTCGTGGAACAAGTAGAAAAGCTTCTTCCCATGGAAACGGTGGTTTTCTTTCGGTTCGTTTCGCTCGTATTTCTCCCGGATATTTTGGTTTGTGCTTCGTATGACGGGTGAGACCCCGAGCCATACGATTAAGGAAAATAATACGGATACCAGCGACGAATAGGCGAATTGCTTGAGATGCCCTTTTTTCTCAGGCTGCCAACATACGTTAATTTGTAGTAGTATCCGAGTGAACAGGATGAAAAACAGGCATTGGAAGATCAACAATAATATACTGTCGATCTCGGGGTCAATCCCTCTGATCCGGGATAGCTCGATACAATCCATGATCTCTTCGGAGGTCACGAAGAAACCCGATAATACGGATACCCATATCAGTATGGATGGTTTCTGAAGGAGATAATGTCTTATTTTCATGGCTTCTCTTTTTATAGGCAAAAGTAAAGTTAAAGCTTGATATACCCTTTCTTTTCCTCCTGTTTTCGGATCATTTAATTTTCGCCCTCAATCCTTTTTCTTTCGCTTTGGACGGAAAAACAAAACTTTTGGCCTCTCCGGGAGTCATATTTGCGTAATAATAAATCACGATTGAATATGAAAACTGCATTGTTTTTTAAGCTTTTGTTCGTTTGTCTAGCGTGCGTTGCGATTCGTCCCGTATCGGCGCAAGTACTGGGAGCTGGTGTCTTTGAGTTGAAAGGACAGGTTGTGGACTCATTGACAAATGAGCCGGTCTCGTTCGCGACCTTGCGTGTGACGAGGGGTGAGGAGATTACGGAGCCTCTTGCTTTATTGGCTTGCGATATTGATGGGTATTTCTCTGTCTCCTTGCCCGAGGCCGGATCTTATTATTTCCATATGAGTTCTATCGGGAAAATACCTGCTCGGAGGAAAGTGAGCGTTTCGGCTCAATCGCCCGTATGGAACGTAGGTAAATTATGTATGAAAGATGATGCCCGGACGCTGGGAGAGGTGAGGGTCTCGGCGCAAAGACCTTTGGTCAAGGTGGATATTGATAAATTGGTCTATAACCTAGAGGAGGATCCCGAGGCGAAAGTCAGCAATACATTGGATATGTTGCGGAAGGTACCGATGGTAACCGTGGATGGCGATGATAATATCCAACTGAAAGGAAATAGTAATTTTAAGATCTACATGAATGGCCGGCCCTCGGGATTGCTTAGTAGTAATCCTTCGGCGGTATTGAAAAGTCTTCCGGCCTCCAGCATCAAGGATATAGAGGTGATAACAGATCCCGGTGCCCGCTACGACGCTGAGGGCGTGAGTGGAATTATCAATATTATTATGGTGAGACGTGTCTTGGATGGATATACGGGGACGGTGAGTGCGGAGGTTACCGCGAACGAGGCATACGGCGGCGGGACATTTGTCTCGCTGAAAGCTGGGAAACTGGGACTTACGGCGAATTACAATCTGGAGTATGAACGTGAGCCTATAGCGGATATCACTTCCTTCCGCAAGAACTTATCGGATGACGCTAACCGTTACCTCTCCCAGATCGGGGAGCATTGGGAAAGGGAGAAGATGCACCGGGGATATTTGGAGGGAACTTTCGAGATCGACTCGATGAACCTGATTAGCGTGGACGCCAATTTGTTCCGCAAGCGTCAGAAAGAGTTCTCGGATCTGAGCGTGGAGATGCGTGACATGAACCGAGACTTGATTTATGCTTACGATCGTTTTAGCCAGAATCAACCTGTCTTCGGCTCCGTGGAGGTGAATGCCAACTACCAGCATGAGACAAGGCGTAAGGGGGAGTTGCTGACTTTGTCTTATCGTTTCACCAATGATCCGAATGATGATGAGAACCGGATGCGGATAACGGGTACCTCGAATTACTCTGATTTCCTGCAATGGGACACGAACCGGGCGAAGACCAATGAGCATACGGGACAATTGGATTATATAAGACCCATTGCCGGGGGGCATGATCTGGAGACCGGAGTAAAATATATCTTGCGCCAGACCGACAGTGAGATCACGCAACGGCTTTATGATGAGACTTCCGGCAATTGGCATGAACCGTCGGGCAGCTTTGTGGATTTCAGCCATACGCAACATATTTACTCGGTATATCTGGGTGGCACCTTTCGTTGGAATAAGCTGGGAATAAAGGCTGGAGTACGTGCGGAAGGAACGAGCTTGGACGTGAGCTATTCGAATGATCTGACGAAAGACTTTCATTCGAATTTTGTGGATATCGTACCGAACGTTACGTTGTCTTACTCGATCGGACAGTCGCAACAGATCCGTCTGGGATATAATATGCGTATCCAGCGTGCGGGTATTGATTATTTGAATCCTTATGTCGACGAGCGGGATCCGCTAAATGTTTCTTATGGCAATCCAGACTTGGATTCCGAGAAAAGCAATAGTGTGAACCTTAATTATACCTTATTCACCCAGAAGTTTAACATAAATGCCAGCGTAAGCCATGCATTTGTGAACAATTCTATCGAGCAATATACTTTTATGGATACGGAGCGTCCGAACGTATCGGTCTCTACCTATGGTAATATCGGCAAACGGCACCAGACAGGCTTTTCCCTTTATATGAATTGGAGCCCTGTCCCATTGTTCCGTTTTTTCATGAATGGTGGCGTGGATTATATCAGTATGGAAAACGAGGAAAGAAACTTGTCGAACAGCGGTTGGAGCGGACGTGCTTTCGCCGGTGTCCAATTTTCGTTTCCGAAAGATTTCCGGCTGAACATGAACGCCGGTTATATGTTACCCAAGATTCAATTACAAGGGAAACGATCTGATTTCCTGTTTCACGGCATTACCTTGAATAAGGATTTTTTCCATAAGAAGCTCACGTTTTCTGTCTATTGCAAGAGCCCTTTGATGAAGACTTGGAAGATGGAGAATAAGACTTATAACAATGCGTTCACCCTTTATGAGACGGAGAATAAGGTGATGCGTGAGTTCGGTATATCCGTATCTTATCGTTTCGGGAGCCTTACGGATACTTTCAGGAAAATCAAGCGGGGCATCGTGAACGATGACGTGAAGGATTGTGGGGGAAAGGACGTCGATTAGTAACGATAGTATTATGATTACGAATAGGTATTCGAGGACGATGTGGATTTTGATGCTGTTTCTCTCACGGCTTTTTCATTTAAGTTTTGAATTGGGCGTACAATGCCTCTACGCATGCCAGTGCGGCATGGGCGAGAATACTATTCTTATAGACATCAGTCGGGGTGGCGGTCTTTATGGAGTCTTCAAGCCCATAGCGCAAAGATCTTTGATTCTTGCCGAAGCGGATATTTCCCTACGGAAAACCTCTGCAAAAGCAGACATTCGATCAGCCATCTTTTCATTGTCTATGCTTTGAAACACACGGCAAAGCGTAGTTTCCAAGGGTAACCCATACGGAAATAACTCTTTCGCCTGCAGGCGTTTCAAGTGACGTTTGCCAAATTGAAGCATTTTAATTCTACCTACAAAGATAGGTGCGGAGGAAGGCAAGCTCACGCTCTTCCTTCTTGGCTTTCAGCCAGTGGGTGAAGGTGTGCGTATTGATCCCCCTTCTTTTCCGGGTATCCCTGAATAAGAAGAATTTTACAATAAGCAGAAAATCAGGTCGTGTTTTCAAGGGGTTGAAAATCAGAGTCGTAAAAACATCGTAATGTTTGCGTCGAAACACGTACATGTTTTTCCGAAAAGTCGTACATGTTTTTGGATATTCACGTACGTGTTTTTCCGGAAATGATATTGATGTAAAATAGGAACATTAAAAAAAGACAATAACCTTACCTTGTGAGATTCTGTCACAAGAGATATTCCGGGTATTTGATGGTTAGATCGATTTGGGTACGGTTCTCCTATTGGTATCCGAGGACGATGTGGATTTTGGATATTTTCTATTATCTTTGTCACTTGAAAGTGTATTATCAATTCAAAATGTAAATAATATCATGAGAAAATTATTGTTAGCCTTTTGTGCGTTCGCAACGATTTGTAGCGCCGGGGCGCAGTGGAAGCCCGCCGGAGACAAGATCAAGACGGACTGGGCTGAGAAAGTAGATCCCCGGAATGTATTGCCAGAATATCCACGCCCCGGGATGGAACGTGCGGATTGGCAGAATTTGAACGGCGAGTGGGAATACGCTATCCTTCCAAAAGGACAGGCAGAGCCGACGAGTTTCGATGGGAATATCTTGGTGCCGTTCGCCGTGGAATCCTCCTTGTCCGGCGTGCAAAAAGAAGTGGGGGAGAAGAATGAGTTGTGGTATAAACGAACCTTTACGGTGCCCTCCTCATGGAAAGGAAAAGATATCTTGTTGAACTTCGGCGCCGTGGATTGGAAAGCGGACGTGTTCGTGAATGATATCCTGATCGGTTCCCACACGGGAGGCTTTACCCCGTTTTCCTTGAATATCACTCCCTATCTGAATGGCAAAAGTACGCATAAGCTGGTGGTGCGTGTATGGGACCCGAGCGATAAAGGCTACCAACCCCGTGGAAAGCAAGTGGCCAACCCGGAGGGAATCTGGTATACGCCGGTCACCGGAATCTGGCAGACCGTATGGCTGGAGCCGGTCGCTTCCTCGCATATCACCTCTATCAAGGCGATCCCGAATATCGATAATGGCGTGATGAGCGTGACGGTCGGGGCTTGTTCCGACTCCCCGGTGTCGGACATCGTGGAGGTCAGCTTGCTCGATAAGGGGCAGGTGGTTGCTACCGCCAAGGGCGTACAAGGGACAGAATTACGCTTGGCCGTGCAAAATCCTACGTTGTGGGAACCTTCCAATCCTTATTTATATGATATGAAGGTGAGCTTGTCGAAGAATGGCAAGAAGGTGGACGAGGTGAAATCGTACACCGCCTTCCGTAAGATATCCGCCGAGCGTGACGCCAACGGCATCATGCGTATGCGCTTGAACAACAAGAACCTGTTCCAATACGGCCCGCTGGATCAAGGCTGGTGGCCCGACGGGCTTTACACGGCTCCCACGGACGAGGCGTTGCTGTATGATATCGTGAAGACGAAAGCGTGGGGCTTCAACATGATCCGCAAGCACGTGAAGGTAGAGCCGGCCCGCTGGTACTATCATTGCGATAAGGAAGGTATGCTGGTTTGGCAGGATATGCCTAGCGGCGACATGGGTAACCAATGGGCGCCTCATACGTATAACGGTGGAACCGACAAGGAGCGTACCGAGGAGTCTATCCGTAATTATTACAAGGAGTGGAAGGAGATCATGGACCTGTGCGTCTCGAATCCTAGCGTAGTAGTATGGGTGCCCTTCAACGAGGCTTGGGGCCAGTTCGATACCGAGAAGGCTGCCGAGTGGACAAAAACATACGATCCTTCCCGTCTGGTGAATCCGGCCAGTGGCGGTAATTTCCGTGCGTGCGGCGATATCTTGGATTTGCATAATTACCCGGGCCCGGCGATGTACCTGTTCGATCCGGTGCGTGTAAACGTATTGGGCGAGTATGGTGGTATCGGCTTGGCCGTGGAGAACCATTTGTGGTGGAATAAACGCAACTGGGGCTATGTACAGTTTAAGAATAGCGATGAGGTGACCGCCGAGTACGTGAAGTACGCCAAGGAGTTGAAGGCGATGGTCCCGAAGGGTTTCTCCGCCGCTGTCTACACGCAAACCACGGACGTGGAAGGCGAGGTGAACGGCCTTATGACCTACGACCGTAAAGTGATCAAGATCAACGAGGCCGAGGTGCGCAAGGCGAACCAAGAGGTGATCAAGGCCTTGTCTGAGTAGAAGGCTTAGAAAAAATAGTTATTTGACTCGATGATAGATCCGGTCCGGGCAAAGAGAGATTCTTTCCCGGATCGGATTGTTTTAGCGAAATGAATATGATTCGGAATGTGAGTTTGCGAGACGCCAAGGCGATCGTGGATATATACAATGAATATGTCGTGAATAGCGTGGCTACGTTTGAGACGGAACCTTTGCGGGTGGAGGAGATGGAGGGTCGCATAGCCGGGATCTCGGCGAGCTATCCTTATCTGGTGTACGTGGATCAGGATGAGGTCGTGGGATATTGCTATGCCCATACGTGGAAAGAAAAGGCAGCTTATAAATATACGCTTGAGACCACCGTTTATTTATCCCCGAGATACAAGGGCAAGGGGATCGGCCGGCAGCTTATGGAAAGGCTGATCGAGGAATGTCGGGCAGGCGGCTACCACGCCCTGATCGCCTGCATCACTGAGGGGAATGAGGCCAGCTACTCGCTGCATGAGAAGCTGGGGTTCAGAAAAGTATCCCACTTCGAGAAAGTAGGGCTGAAATTCGGGCGGTGGCTGGACGTGGTAGATTATGAATTGATAATTAAGCCTAACGAGAGGTAACTTTCGAATCTCAATTTTCAATTCTCAATTAATATACCTATCTTCGCGATAAACAAAATGTAAAGAATGAAATACAATACAGAAGGAAAAAGATTGACTTTGCCCGAATACGGACGCAATATCCAAAATATGGTGGACTATTGCGTGACTATCCAAGACAGGGAAGAGCGTAAGCGTTGCGCCAACACGATTATCAACATCATGGGAAACATGTTCCCGCACTTGCGTGACGTAAACGACTTTAAGCATATCCTTTGGGATCATCTGGCGATCATGGCCGATTTTAAGCTCGATATAGACTATCCGTACGAGATCATCAAGAAGGAGAACCTGTATAGCCGTCCGCCTCGTATCCCGTACAACAATAACCGTATACGCTACCGCCATTACGGAAAGACCTTGGAGCTGATGATCCGCAAGGCCACGGAGCTGCAACCCGGCATGGAGAAAGACCAGCTCGTGCGACTGCTGGCCAACCAGATGAAGAAATCGTTCCTTACTTGGAACAAGGAAAGCGTGGACGACCGTAAGATCTTCAAGGATCTGGACGAACTCTCCGGCAGCAAGATCGTATTGAGCGAGGAGGAACATAAACTGGCCGAGAGCCGTGATATATTGGCCCGTAATAACAGTGGCGCCCACAAAAGAAACTTTACGCGTAAAGGCAGATGAGCTCGTTCGTTATAGAAGGTGGTTATCGCTTGTCCGGCGAGATCGTCCCGCAAGGCGCCAAGAATGAGGCGCTGGAGGTGATCTGTGCGACATTGCTAACACCGGAGAAGGTGACCATACACAATGTGCCCGATATCTTGGACGTGAATAACTTAATCCAGCTCCTTAGGGATATGAGGGTCAAGGTGGAGCATCCGTCCGCCGATACCTATACCTTTCAGGCGGACGACGTGGACATGGAGTATTTACGTACCGAGGAGTTCCTGCGCAAGAGTGGTAGCCTGCGGGGTTCCGTGATGATCGTAGGCCCGTTGGTAGCCCGCTTCGGCAGGGCGCTGATCCCGAAACCGGGTGGCGACAAGATCGGGCGACGCCGGCTGGATACGCACTTCGTGGGAATCCAGAAGCTGGGCGCTTGCTTTAGCTACGACGCCGAGCGGCAAGTATACGAGATAGAGGCACGCCAGTTGAAAGGCGCTTATATGCTGCTCGACGAGGCTTCCGTGACCGGAACGGCGAATATCTTGATGGCTGCCGTGCTGGCCGAGGGGGTGACGACGATCTATAACGCCGCCTGCGAGCCTTACCTGCAACAACTTTCCACGATGCTGAACCGCATGGGAGCGAGAATCTCAGGTGTCGGTTCTAACCTATTGACAATAGAAGGTGTACGGTCGCTTTCCGGCACGGAGCATACCATCCTCCCCGATATGATCGAGGTGGGTAGCTTTATCGGTATGGCCGCTATGACCGGATCGGAGATCACCATCAAGAATACAGGATATGATAAGCTGGGGATCATCCCGGACGCTTTTCGCCGCTTGGGTATTACCGTGGAGCAGCGAGGCGATGATATTTATATCCCCCGGCATGATTCCTACGAGATCGATACGTTTATCGATGGTTCTATCATGACCATCGCCGACGCTCCTTGGCCGGGGCTTACACCGGACTTGCTGAGCGTATTTCTCGTAGTGGCTACGCAATCCGTGGGAAGCGTGCTGATCCACCAGAAAATGTTTGAGAGCCGCTTGTTCTTTGTGGACAAGCTAATCGATATGGGAGCCCAGATCATCCTTTGCGACCCGCACCGGGCTACGGTGATCGGGCTGGGCAACCGCTTCAAGTTACGGGGCTCTACGATGGTATCCCCGGATATCCGTGCGGGTATCGCCTTGCTGATCGCCGCCATGAGCGCCGAGGGCACCAGCACGATCCATAATATAGACCAGATCGACCGGGGATATCAAGGGATCGATAAGCGATTGAACCGGATCGGGGCACGTATCACGAGGATTTAAAGATTTTAGGCGATGATTAGAGAAGAAGAGGTTTTCAAGATCGGGCAGTTTGCCAAGCCCCATGGCATCAAGGGGGAGTTGTCGTTGGTGACGAATAGCGATGTGCTGGAAGATGCCGAGGACCCGTACATTGTTTGCGAGATGGATGGTATCTTGGTACCGTTCTTCGTGGAGGATTTCCGCTATAAGACCGATACGGTGGTCTTGGTGAAACTGGAGGACGTGAATTCCGAGGAGGATGCTCGTATGTTTGTGGGCAAGGAGGTGTTTTATCCTTTGGACGCCGTGGACGAGGAGGATCTCGTGGGGGATATGACGTGGGACAGTTTTATCGGTTATACCGTGACGGACGTACAGAAAGGCTATTTAGGAGAGATAACAGACGTGGATGAGACGACAATCAACGTCCTTCTGCGTGTCGATCATAAAGGCGAGGAGCTGTTGATCCCAGCCGTGGAGGAGTTGATCACCGAGGCCGATCATGAGGCCCGTAGCCTCACTGTGTCTTTGCCGGAGGGACTGATTGATTTATAATTGAGAATTTATAATTGAAGATTAGGGGTTGAAAAAGAAGAATACGAAATCGTTTTGGCACCGGATCCGGTTTAAATATAAACTTTCCTTCATCAATGAGGGGACGTTGGAGGAGGTGTGGTCTTTCCGGCTTTCGCAGTTATCGGCGTTTGTCACTTTGGCGGTGTTCGCCTTTTTCTTGATCGCCGTTACCGCTTTTATCATCATCAAGACACCGATTCGCAACTACTTGCCGGGTTATCTCGACGTGGAGGTTCGCAAGGAGATTATGCAGAATGCCTTGCGGGCGGATTCGTTGGAGCGTATGATCGAGATCCAGTCCCTTTATCTGGATAACGTGGCCGGAATCATTTCCGGTACGATGCCCTTGGACTCGATCCGCCAGATAGATTCTTTGGCTAGCAACGATATTAACTATGAGATTCCTCGTAGCAAGGAAGAGACTCGCTTCGTGAAAGATTACGAGGAAGAGGAGAAATATAATTTATCGGTATTGACCGACCCGGGCAAGGTCCCGACCGAGGGGGTCTTTTTCTATAAGCCCGTGAATGGCGTGGTCACCTCTCATTATGAGACGGATGTCCATCATTATGGCGTGGATCTGGCCGCGGCCCCGAAGGAGAGTGTCTTGGCTACGTTGGATGGTACGGTGATCTATACCGGTTTCGATCCGAACCACGGAAACGTAATTCAATTACAACATAAGAACGGATTCATCTCGGTTTATAAGCACAACGAATTGTTGCTAAAAGAGGTGGGAGACCATGTGGTAGCCGGTGAGGCGATCGCTTTGGTCGGGAATACGGGAGAGTTGTCTACCGGGCCGCACCTGCATTTCGAGTTGTGGTATAAGGGCAATCCTGTGAATCCGGAAGAATATATAGCTTTTTGATATTCCATGAAAAAAAGACAGTTAGCGATATTAGGCTCGACCGGTTCCATCGGAACCCAAGCCTTGGAGGTAGTGAGCGAGCATTCCGATCTTTTCGAGGTGTATGCCTTGACCGCGAATAACCAAGTGGACTTATTGATCAATCAGGCCCGGAAATATATGCCGGAGGTGGTGGTGATCGCCAACGAGCGGAAATATCCCGAGCTGAAAGAGGCCTTGGAGGACTTGCCGATCAAGGTATGGGCGGGTGCCGACGCTATCGCCCAGATGGTGCAGTCGGAGCCGATCGATATGGTGCTGACGGCGATGGTGGGTTATTCCGGCTTGCGACCGACGATCTCGGCGATCAAGGCGGGAAAGGCGATCGCCTTGGCGAATAAGGAAACTTTGGTCGTGGCCGGCGAGCTGATCATGAAGCTGGCCGCCGAGCATAAGGTGCCTATCTTGCCGGTGGACTCGGAACATTCGGCCATTTTTCAATGTTTAACAGGTGCGTACGATAATCCGATCGAGAAGATCTTGCTGACGGCTTCCGGCGGTCCGTTCCGGCGGAAGACGCTGGAGGAGCTGGCTACCGTGACGAAGGCGCAGGCCTTGAGGCATCCGAACTGGACGATGGGGGCGAAGATCACGATAGACTCGGCCTCGATGATGAACAAGGGCTTCGAGATGATCGAGGCGAAATGGTTGTTCGATGTCACGCCGGATCAGGTACAGGTGGTGGTGCACCCACAGTCGGTGATCCACTCGATGGTGCAGTTTGAGGATGGCGCCGTGATCGCCCAGCTGGGAATTCCCGACATGAAATTGCCGATCGCCTACGCTTTCTCGTTTCCGACACGTATGAGGAGCATGGCGCCCCGTCTGGATTTTAACCAATATTCGACTTTGACGTTCGAGGAGCCGGATATGGAACGTTTCCGCAACTTGGCTTTCGCTTTCGAGGCGGCCCGCCAAGGAGGGAATATGCCCTGTATCTTGAATGCCGCCAATGAGGTGGTGGTGGCTGCCTTCCTGCAAGATCGTATCGGCTTCTTGCAAATGAGCGACGTGATCGAGCGGACTATGCGGAAAGCCTCGTTTATCGTCAATCCCTCGTATGAGGATTACGTGGCTACCGACACCGAGGCTAGGCGGTTGGCGGCCGAGTTATTTTGAAATAATTTAAAACAGAACAAACAATAGTAGATGGAAACTTTTTTGATTAAGGCGTTACAGCTCATCTTGAGCTTATCGATACTGGTGATTGTCCACGAGTTCGGGCATTTTATCTTCGCCCGGATTTTCAAGGTGCGGGTAGAGAAGTTCTACCTCTTCTTCGATCCGTGGTTCTCGCTATTCAAGTACAAGCCGAAAAACAGTGACACGGAATACGGTGTAGGCTGGCTTCCGTTGGGAGGATATTGTAAGATCTCCGGTATGATCGACGAGAGTATGGACAAGGAGGCGATGGCCCAGCCGCCCAAGCCTTACGAGTTCCGCTCCAAGCCGGCCGGACAGCGTTTGATGATTATGGTAGCGGGCGTGGTGTTCAACTTCTTGCTGGCTTTGTTTATTTATTCCATGATATTGTTTACGTGGGGCGATACGTACTTGCCCTTGAAGAACATGAAGATGGGTATGAATTATAGCGAGACGTTCCAGAACGTCGGTTTTCAGGACGGTGATATCTTGCTGAGAGCGGACAATGAGGAGTTGGAGCGTTTCGGTAGCGACAGTTTCCGCAAGGTGGTGGAGGCAAAGACCGTGACGGTGCTCCGTGACGGGCGGGAGACCGTGATCTCCATACCGGAGGATATGATGCAACGTTGCATGCGTGACGGAAAAGGCTTCGCCGATCCTTTGCGTATCCCGATGGTTGTTCGTGAGCTTCCCGACAAGAATGCCCCGGCGGCTCTTGCCGGCATGCAGCCGAAGGATAGCGTGGTGGCTATTAACGGTGTGGCTACCCCGACGTTTTATGATGCCTCTGGGTTATTGTCAGAGAATAAGGGTGAAGAGGTGACAGTAGATTTCTACCGGAACGGCCAGTTGGAGTCCTTGACCATGAGGACGGACTCGGCCGGGAAAATTGGCGTAGCGGTGATGTTGCCTACGGATCTCTATCAGACCGTGACCCGCAAATACGGTTTCTTCGAGTCGTTCCCCGCCGGTATTAAATTAGGTATTAATACCTTGAAGGGATATGTGAACGACATGAAATATGTGTTTACGAAGGAAGGTGCCTCCAGTTTGGGCGGTTTCGGTACGATCGGCGGATTGTTCCCGTCTGTCTGGGATTGGCGGATTTTCTGGGAACGTACGGCTTTCCTATCTATCATCTTGGCGTTCATGAATATCTTGCCGATTCCGGCCTTGGATGGCGGACACGTGATGTTCTTGATCTATGAGGTAGTGGCCCGTCGCAAACCGAGCGATAAATTCCTAGAGTATGCCCAAATGGCAGGTATGTTTATCCTGTTCGCTTTATTGATCTATGCGAATGGAAATGACATCTTCCGCTTCTTCTTCAAGTAGCGTATGTCTCTACAGCTAGATACAAAAAACCTCCCGGATCACATAGAAAAGTGATCCGGGAGGTTTTTTTGTATGAATAAAGTCCTCTTTCTTATTTCAGGATGTCGTTGATAGAAGCGAGGATCTTCTTGGAGTTCTCGTCTTTCGGGTCGAGTTCGACTGCCTTTGTCAAATATTCTTTCGCTTGCTTGAAATCTTTGTCGGCTTTCGCTTTCTCGGCGTTGTATTTATCCGGCTCGGAAGTAGCGATCGGGGTAGCGGCCTGTAATATCTTCGCTCCGTTGCCATACAGCATGGCGCCAAGGCTGTAGTAAGCGTTGCTCTGGTAATCCTTGTTCGATACGGCTAGGACCTCTTTGTACATTTTCTCGGCACCGGCCAGATCTCCCTTCTTTTGGGCGGCTTGTCCTTGTTTGATGCAGTAACCGTAAAGCAACTTTTCCAGATTGGTCTTATTCTTGTTTCCATCGGGAATCACTTTTAATCCCTCTTTTACCGTAGTCAGGAATTCTTCTGTCTTGTTTAAGTTACGGTAAGCCATGGCCTCGCCTACATAAGAGTCGTCTACGTTGTAGTTCATCTTAACGGCCATGTCGAAATACTTGGCGGCCTCGGCGTAGTTCTTCGCTTGATTAGCGGCGTATCCGCAATTGAAGATACGGGCCGTGTCTTGGTAATTGTTTTGTTTCAAGTATTCGCCGTATTTTGTTACGACGGTAGCGTAATCTTTTGCTTTCAAAGCAGCGTCACCTTCATCTCTTAATTTGTCAGCGTCTTGTGCGAATAGGTTTCCGACACATAGGCATAAAGCCACTAATAAAACAATTTTCTTCATGGTAATTATTAAATTTGATTGATTTTGTGCTCTAAGTTAAGGCGTGCGGGAAAAGAAGCCAAGATATTTTACGTTTTTTAGAAAACAATAAAAATAGAAAACATAAAAAAGGGATTGCTTACGGCAATCCCTACTGATGAAAGATTCTTTGAAACTTATGCTTTGAGTGAAGGAAAAGCCTCAGCCACGGCGGGGTAGACAATCTTTCCTTCCACGATGTTTAATCCCAGTTCTAGGCCCGGATCTTCTTCGCAGGCTTTTTCCCAACCTCTGTCGGCAAGCTTGATCACGTACGGCAGGGTAGCGTTGGTCAAGGCTAACGTGGAAGTCTGCGGGACCGCTCCCGGAATGTTGGCTACGCAGTAATGGAGGATATCGTCTATCTCATAAACCGGATTGGCGTGCGTAGTCGGATGGGAGGTCTCGAAGCAACCGCCTTGATCGATGGCTACGTCTACCAATACGCTGCCCGGTTTTAATAACTTCAACATATCCCGGGTGATCAAGTGCGGGGCCTTGGCTCCGGGGATTAATACGGCGCCGATCACTAAATCGGTTGTGGGTAATTCCTGTTCGATCGTATGCGTGGAAGAGAACAATGTCTTCACGTTTTTCGGCATCGTCTCGGACAGATAGCGCAAGCGGGGAAGCGAGATGTCGGCAATCGTGACATCGGCGCCTAGCCCGGCGGCCATCAAGGCGGCGTTGTGGCCTACCACACCACCGCCTAAAACTAATACCTTACCCGGTTTCACGCCTGGCACGCCACCTAGCAATACGCCTTTGCCACCTTGCGGTTTCTCAAGGAAACGAGCGCCTTCCTGTACGGACATGCGTCCGGCCACCTCACTCATAGGAATCAAAAGGGGTAACGTATGATCTGGGTTCTCCACGGTCTCGTAAGCCAGACAGATGGAGCCGCTCTTTATCATGGCAAGGGTGAGAGCCTCGTCGGATGCGAAATGGAAGTAGGTGAAGACAAGCTGTCCTTTGCGTACCAAGGGATATTCGCTGGCGATCGGCTCTTTTACTTTTACGATCATTTCGGCAATTCCATATACATCCTCAATGGCCGGGAGTATCCGGGCCCCTGCCGCCACATAGGCGTCATCGGCGAAACCACTGTTTATACCAGCCGTGTGTTGCACATACACGGTATGACCTCTTTTCACCAACTCTTTGGCTCCGGCGGGAGTAAGAGCTACCCTGTTCTCGTTGTTCTTGATTTCTTTTGGAATTCCAATAATCATAATGGTAGCATTTAATGGGTTTATATGCCTGCAATATACAAAAAAGAGGAACAGATTGGTATTCTGTCCCTCTTTTTTTATCTTATTTCTTGTTCCTTATAAACCTTGTCCGTGGCAGTTCTTGTATTTCTTGCCACTTCCGCAAGGACATGGATCATTGCGTCCTACTCGTTTCTCGGCACGGACCGGAGCTTGCTTCGGTTGAGGTGCCTCGGCTTGGGTGTTGTTTCCGCTCAAGTCTGTTTTCTCCGTGCGGTAACGGCTCATATCCTCGTGCTTCTCCGGGGCGGCCTCTTGTACGGCGATACGTTGACGGGCTCTTTCCTCGGCGATCGCTTGGGCGGCTTGCTGGGCTACGGCCGCTTGACGGGCTTGCATGGCTTGGCGTTGCTCCTCGGTCGGCTCCTCACGTACCGGGATCTGTCCACGCATCAAGATGGCGGCTGTCTTACGGTTCATGTTGTCTACCATTGTCTTGAACAGGTTGTAAGATTCAAGTTTGTAGATCAACAAAGGATCCTTGTTCTCGTAGCTAGCGTTTTGTACGGAGTGGCGCAGCTCATCCATCTCACGTAGATGCTCTTTCCATCCCTCGTCGATCATATGCAATACGATTGATTTCTGGAAGGATTTAACGATTGCCTTACATTCCGTGTCGTAAGCCTCTTTCAGGTTGCAAGATACATTATACATGCGCTTGCCGTCCGTGATAGGGATCATGATATTCTCGTACATCGCTCCTTGATTCTCGTACACTTGCTTGATGACCGGGTGAGCGACTTGCGTCATGCGTTCCATACGACGTTTATAAGTCTTCAATGCCTCCTCGAACAATTTCTCTACGAGTTGCTCCGGTTTCATGCTCTTGAATTCGTCTTCCGTGAACGGGCTTTCCATGGCGAATGTCTTGAACAATTCCAACTTGAAGCCCTCGAAGTCCTCGGCGTGTTGATCGGCGATAGCTGTAGAAGTATCGTAAATCGTGTTCAATACGTCCAGACCGATACGCTCTCCCATCAAGGCGTGGCGACGGCGGGTGTAGATTACGTTACGTTGCGAGTTCATCACGTCGTCGTATTCCAACAGACGTTTACGGATACCGAAGTTGTTTTCCTCTACCTTCTTCTGGGCACGTTCTACGGACTTGCTCAACATATTGTGCTCCAGAACCTCGCCTTCCTTGAAACCAAGCTTATCCATCAAGCCGGCGATCTTCTCGGAAGCGAATAAACGCATCAAGTCGTCTTCCAGTGAAACGAAGAATACGGAAGAACCCGGGTCGCCCTGACGTCCGGCACGACCACGTAACTGACGGTCTACACGACGGCTCTCATGGCGTTCCGTACCGATGATAGCCAAACCGCCTGCGTCTTTCACGTCCTTGGACAGCTTGATATCGGTACCACGACCGGCCATGTTGGTAGCGATCGTAACCGTACTCTTTTGACCCGCCAAGGCCACGATCTCGGCCTCTTTCTGGTGCAACTTAGCGTTCAATACATTGTGCTGGATCTTACGCATCGTAAGCATACGGCTCAATAGCTCGGAGATCTCTACGGATGTTGTTCCCACCAATACCGGACGGCCTGCTTCCGTCAGCTGAACGATTTCCTCGATAACAGCGTTATATTTCTCACGTTTTGTCTTGTAGATACGATCGTTCATATCGTTACGGGCGATCGGTCGGTTGGTCGGGATCACTACTACGTCCAATTTGTAGATATCCCAGAACTCGCCTGCTTCCGTCTCCGCCGTACCGGTCATACCGGATAATTTATGGTACATACGGAAGTAGTTCTGCAAGGTGATCGTGGCGAATGTTTGTGTAGCGGCCTCTACCTTTACACGTTCCTTAGCCTCGATCGCTTGGTGCAGGCCATCGGAATAACGACGTCCGTCCATGATACGACCCGTCTGCTCGTCAACGATCATAACCTTGTTGTCCATAACCACGTACTCATCATCCTTCTCGAATAAGGTGTAAGCTTTCAATAATTGGTTGATGGTATGTACACGCTCGCTCTTGACGGAATAGTTCGCCAATATCTCGTCCTTTTGGGCCTGTTTCTCTTCCTCGGTTCCTGTCATATTCTCCAATTGGGATAATTGGGAAGTGATATCGGGAAGTACGAAGAAGGTCGGGTCGTCCGTCTTACCGGTCAATAGGTCGATACCTTTATCCGTCAATTCGATACTGTTGTTCTTCTCGTCGATCACGAAATACAACTCATCGGTCGCCTCGTGCATATGGCGCATATTCTCGGACATGAAATATTCTTCCGTCTTCAACATTTGAGCTTTTACGCCTTGCTCGCTTAAGAACTTGATCAACGCCTTGTTGCGGGGATATCCCTTGAAGGAGCGGTACAGAAGGATAGAGCCTTCCTCAACGACCTTCTGGTCATCGCTAGCCATTTTCTTCTTGGCCTCGATCAATAATTTGGAGCAAAGGTCTTTCTGCGCGTTCACGACAACCTCCACGTTCGGGCGGAATTGCTCGAATAATTGTTCCTCGCCACGAGGGATCGGTCCGGAGATGATCAGCGGCGTACGAGCGTCATCGATCAATACGGAGTCCACCTCATCGACGATGGAGTAGTTATGCTTGCGTTGTACCAAGTCTTTCGGGCTGATCGCCATATTGTCGCGCAAGTAGTCGAAACCGAACTCGTTGTTCGTACCGAACGTGATATCCGCCTCATAAGCCTTACGGCGAGCCTCGGAATTCGGCTGGTGCTTATCGATACAGTCTACGGAAAGCCCGTGGAACATATAAAGCGGTCCCATCCACTCGGAGTCACGTTTTGACAAGTAATCATTCACGGTTACCACGTGTACACCGTTACGTGTCAAGGCGTTCAAGAATACCGGAAGGGTAGCCACCAAGGTCTTACCTTCACCGGTAGCCATCTCGGCGATCTTACCTTTATGAAGAACGACGCCACCGAATAGCTGAACGTCGTAATGGATCATATCCCAAGTGATCTCGTTACCACCGGCTTTCCAGTGATTGGCGTAGATCGCCTTATCGTCCTCGATGCGGACAAAGTCGAAACGAGCGGCCAGATCCCGGTCGAATTGGTTAGCGGTAACTACCACTTCCTCATTCTCGGCGAAACGGCGGGCCGTATCTTTCATGATGGCGAATACCTCGGGCAAGGATTGCTCCAGTACTACTTCCATCTTGTCCGTGATGGCTTTCTCAATTTTATCTACCTCGGCCCAGATCGCCTCACGTTCTTCCAGTTCCTTATCCTCGATGCCTTTGCGAAGCTCTTCCACTTGCGCTTTCTCCTCGGCTACGTAGTCCTGGATACGTTGTTTGATCTCATCTGTTTTCGCACGCAACTCGTCGTTCGAGAGTGCCTTGATTGACGGATATACGGCCTTTACCTTATCTACGTAAGGTGTGATTTCTTTAAGGTCACGCTGCGACTTATTGCCGAACAGCTTCGTCATAAACTCATTAAATCCCATGATTCTTATGTTAATGGATAGTTGAGCAACTATCGTCTGTTATTACTTTGTTGTTTGAATAATTAGATAATAATAAATAGAAAGAAGAGCCACAACCCTTGATAATTATCAACTTTAATAATCAATTCTCTATTATTTGGTTGTCAGCTCCCAGAGCGGCAAGCTTTGCGTAGCGTTTGGTGGCCTGATTCTTAGCACATGGGTTACCGTGGGGGCTACCTCAGTGGCCTTGACTTCGCGGTAGATATGTTGGGGTTTCAACCCGTTGCCCATAAATACCAGCGGGGTGATAACAGCATTATTGCGTATAATCTTGACTTTTTCTTTCGGATTGTCGAGGTTCACTTTCCAACCGGGTTGCAACTCGATGATCAGATCGCCCCGTCTCAGATGGTGCGTACCTTGACGGAACTTGGCGGTTCCCTCGTTCCAGTCACCCGTAAGCAAGCTTCTACCCGTAGTGACGAGTTGTACGCCACTAAATTCCTGTATGAATTCGGCGGCCTTGTTCTGTAAAGTCGTCAAATCCAGCTTGGCGTCTTCTATCGCCTTGCGGTTCAAGTAGATCTGGTTGTCGTAGTATCCTTGTACCCAGCTGGTATGTTGGCCGTAAATGGCCATCAAGTACATATTAAGCAGGGCTAGACAACGTTTCGGGTGAAACTCGCCACCGTTCACCATCAAGCCGTCCGGATAAGACTCCTCGCTTTTATAATAACCGGAACCGGTGAAGACTACCAATGTATTGGCCAAGCCCACTTTCTTGTCGATCGTATCCAATAGCTTCTCGATGTCTTGATCGAGTTGGTAATACGTATCTTGAATCTCCCGGGTGTATTCCTTGCTCATCGTACCCCGGTAATTGCCCGCGTAGTACGTGATAGACAACATATCCGGGCAACTGCGTGTACCAAACCCTCCGTACTCTAGGAACTGGAGGGCCAAACGATTGATCTCCTTATTGATGAACGGCGAGGTCTTCAGGTTCGGATAGCAGTTCGCAAACTTCTCGCTGAACGTATAGCGGAAAGGTAGATCGTCTAATACGTAAGGAAAGGCATTGTATTTCTCCATTGGAAGGGTAGGAGTCCATACCATGGTTTCCAAGCGTGACGCCAAAGATTCCGGGCCGTTATTATAGCGGTCTACGTACCAAGGGATTCCCTTATAATACGTCGTGGTAGCCCATTTCCCGTTGGTGTTATCCATCCAGAAAGCTCCGTTCGCCGCATGTCCGGCGGAAAGGATGGCGCTCTCGGCATCCGGGGCGATGGAATATACGTCGCTTCTTCCTTGAGAGGCGATTTTCAACTCGTCGCCGATCGTGGAACTGAATAAATTCTTGGGCGAATAATTCTCTTTCGTGTAATTACCCAGATATTCGGGATCATTTAAGATCGAGACCTCTTTCTCTTTCTCGAAATCAAATGTCTTATCTCCGGCGATACCGCTGAAGCAAGGGTTGCTTCCGGTAAAAAGAGTCGCGAACGCGCTGGCTTGGTCTATGTCAGAGAACTCGAAGCGGATATTGTTATACACCAACCCCTCGTTCATCAAACGCTTGAAGCCCCGTTCGCCAAATGTATTATAAAAGTATTCTATATAGTCGCCCCTTAGCTGATCCACAGTAATACATACCACCAATTTGGGGGTACGCTGCTGCGCCTCAAGGTTTGTTACCACGAGGATAGCGATAAGTGACGTTATAATTTTTCTCATCCGATTCTCCATATCTTTCTGTAAACACCCCAACCCGAACGAACCCAAATCGAGGCTACAAGCGGAATAAAGGCACTGTTTAGATGTTGCGGAATGAAATGCCATCCCAGTAACATCAGCGTAAGCGCCGCAAAGTTAATAAAATGATAGTAATATGCAGCCTTCTTCAGCTTTTTTACGCAAAACAAAATAACAGCGATCAAATCGAGCGGCTGTAACCATACCAAAGACCAGTTCGGCCACGTGCAGGGATGGACGGATATGAAGCTAAGAAAGAAGAGGATGACACCTCCGGCTCCGGCTACCGAGAAAAGGACACAATCCACCCACAGGAAGTATTTTTTTTTGCGCCATTCGATCCAAGTAAGCCCTAAAACGATTCCGAACAGAAGCCAAGCGCAGACTAAAGGGGTGAATAAATCCCAGATATCTTTTTCCGGCTCGTCGGCTTCCCCGGCTCCGATCACGTGGGTCTCGCTCACCAATGGGCGGATTGTCCCGTCCGGGCCCGTGATGGTGGCTTTAGAGAACGCTTCTTTTAGATAAGGGGGGAGGAAGAGCATCTCGTGCTGGGTGGCCTCCCGGTCGGTGGGGCTGCCTAGCGCTAGGTCGCATCCGAATGTGAGCCACGGATGGTTTCGGGTACAATAATTAATAAGATCCCGGAAGGTCTGGGATTGATAGGGATACTGATAATCGACGCTCCCGTTGATCTCCTTTTCCAAGATCGCGGCAGGGCGGGTAGCGCAATTATCGAAGAAGAAGTTATAACGATATACCCTGTTCTCCGGCCTGTAATTGATAAGCAGGGCGTCCCATATATGCTCTTTCTCTTCTTGGGTGAGGTTCAATACTTGCCCCGTAATATCGCTGCCCCGCATTTGGTACTCGATCACATAGTCTTGGAAATCGGCCACTCCCAGTTTATAATCCGTCTCTCCTTTGGCGAATCGATAGATAAAATTAGGTTTGGAGAAATCAAATATACCGTAATTGAATATATAATCTATATTTTGCTTGGGATCGTATATGCGTAGAGCGGCATGCCCGTACACGGTGAATACCTCTTCATCGTACGGTGCGCTGGTCATCAGACTGATACGGGCTTCCTCGCTCAGTTTGGGTTGCGCCATCGCCGATAGGGAAAGAATCCCCAGCAGGAATAGAAATATGCTTTTTGTCATTCTCTTCTTGATTATTTGACGCAAAGGTAGATTATTTTTCTTAAACAGTATAGATCGTTTAAGCATAACATATGGCTTTATGTCGAGAAAAGAGATAGCTTTGTTTTTATTATAAAGGGAAAAGGAAACTTGGTTACGTCTTTGATTATAAGAATGTTGCAGTTTTTGTGGTTTTTTTAAAAAGAAACTTTAGTTTCTTCTAGGGAAAACAAAAGTTTTCCTATGAGGAAACAGAAGTTTCCCTTGCACAAAACTCTAGTTTCTAGCTAGAGAAACAGACGTTGCTTTTAGAAGGAGCATTGAGGAGATAAAACAAAATTAGGCGACCATCCTTATTTGGATAATCGCCTAATGCCTGATAGAGCGGTAGGCGAGGCTCGAACTCGTGACCCTCAGCTTGGGAAGCTGATGCTCTACCAACTGAGCTACTACCGCATTGCGAGTGCAAATGTATACAAATCTTTCTTTTTTTAGTAACTTTGGCGAGAAAATTTTATAAAAAAGAATTAAGTATGGAAAAACTAGTCTTGATAAAGGTAGGAGGGAAGATCGTTGAGGAAGAAGAAACGCTTCGTCAATTATTGAACGATTTCGCTGCTATCGAGGGATATAAGGTCTTGGTGCATGGGGGAGGACGCTCGGCTACCAAGCTTGCCGCCCAACTAGGGATCGAGAGCAAGATGGTGAACGGTCGCCGTATTACAGATGCCGAGACCTTGAAGGTCGTGACAATGGTCTATGGCGGGTTGGTGAATAAAAACATCGTAGCGGGCTTGCAGGCGTTGGGCGTAAACGCTTTAGGATTGACTGGTGCGGACATGAATTTGATGCGCTCCGACAAACGTCCCGTGGCAGAGGTGGATTATGGTTTCGTAGGCGACGTGAAAGAGGTGAATGCCGATTTGCTAGCCTCTCTTATCCATCAAGGTATCGTGCCGGTACTGGCTCCTCTTACACATGATAAGCAAGGCCATATGTTGAATACGAACGCTGATACGATAGCGGGAGAAGCCGCTAAAGCGTTGGCGAAATATTTTGAGGTGACATTGATGTTCTGTTTCGAGAAAAAAGGCGTTTTGTTGGACGAGAACGATGATGAGAGCGTGATACCGGAAATCGATCGTATAGCGTTTAAGGGATATGTAGAACAAGGAATTATCCAAGGGGGCATGATCCCGAAACTGGAAAACGCTTACCAAGCGATAGACGCCGGGGTGAAGCAAGTGATTATTACGCAAGCCTCGGAGATTCACCAAGGAAAAGGGACGAGAGTCTTTTAAATAGATGAGGGGCTGTTTATGGCCCCTCACGTACATTATATAATAGGTCTATCAAAGACTCCGAATCTTGATATTACGGAACCAGATTAATGAATCTCCATGTTTTCCTTGTAATCCGATAAATCCTTTGGTCGGTAATTCGGCGAAAGGTTTGGGCAACCAACTTGGGATATCGCTTCCATCCGGGTTCTTGGTGCCGGAAGTCCATTTGCTCATATCCATTTCGGTAACTTTCTTTCCATTGAGGATAACCATGATATGTTGTCCGGCGCATTTGATACGCATATGATTCCACTCTCCGGGTTTTTTGACTACCTTGTCTTGCACGGCGCCTAGATGTCCGTAAATGGCTCCGCATTTCTCATACGGCTTGCCGTTTCCCCATTTTTCACAATGGTCGTCCGCTATCTGTATTTCTACCGAGTTGGGTATCCAATCCTTCGTGTCCGTACAGTAAACGACTACTCCGCTGTTCGTGCCCACGTCGGTCTTAAAATCAAGATCCAGCTCGAAGTTCTCATATTCATCCTTTGTCCAGATAGACTCGTCCTTCACGGCACCTAACACGCCATCAGTCTCGCTCCAAACTTCCGGATTGTAGTTGGCGTTTTCCAGATTTTTACCGAAGAGAGGCTTCCATTTATTGTTATCCGCCGCGAATGAGGAGAATGTACTTGCCACACACCATAAAGTAGCCATGGCTAAAAGAAAATGTTTCATGCTATTAGTTTTAAAGATTTACGTGAGGCAAATGTATTCATTTATTTTGGAAGGAACATAGTCTACGAAGAACGATTTTATTTACAAGTGAAAGCGAAATAGGTTGAAATGCTATGATTCTTAAGGAAATCTTCTTTTTTTATCAAAGATCAAATAGTTTGTTAAAATGATATTAAAATCTTGTATAATCTTTATTGTTGTAAAATAGATTAACTGAAAAACATCTATTGCTTGATTGGTTTTGTGTTATTATGATATTGCTTATGTGTCAAAATATGCATTTAACAGGTTTAAAAATGACATTATGAAATATATTTGACTGTTTTAATGACACAAAATCATGGTATTATTTGTTTTTAACAGAAAATATTCTTTATATTTGCAGTGTGAAGATTAGGTGTATGTGTGATTGTATGTAAAAGTAAAGTAAATATTTTAATGTAATTTTATATATATGCATGTATAATCCTGCTGTTTTAAACTAAGTTCTTCGTAAACTATGGTAAGTTATGTGTGAAATTTGATTTAAATAATTAATTGTTAAATAAAAAGTGTGTTTATGAGAAGGTTGACTTTTTTGTTATTATGCTTGTTTATAGGCATAGGAGTCGCAACGGCACAGACGATGAAGATAACAGGTAATGTTATATCATCGGAAGATCAGCAACCCGTGATCGGTGCGGCTGTCGTTGTGAAAGGCACTACGATTGGTACGGTTACGGACTTTGAGGGAAACTTTAGTTTAGATGTACCGAGAGACGCTAAGATGATCTTTATTTCTTATGTAGGATTGAAAACGAAGGAAGTACCTGTGGCATCCGTGATCAACGTTGTTTTGGACTCGGATTCAAAAGCGTTGGATGAGGTGGTTGTAACCGCTATGGGTTTGACTCGTGAGAAGAAAGCCTTGGGTTATGCCCTGCAAGAGGTGAAATCTGATGAGTTGACAAAAGCTGGCCAACAGAGCTTGGCGACTTCACTTTCCGGTAAGATCGCCGGTGTGCAGATTACTTCTCAAGGTGGACAGGTTGGTGCGTCGCAGAATATCGTGGTTCGCGGTAATTCCTCTTTTGGTAATAACCAACCGTTGATCGTTGTGGACGGTGTGCCTATCGCTAATGATAATGCGAAAGGTGCCACTGTAAACTTGGGTTCCGGCTTGAATGATATTAATCCGGAGGATATAGAGTCCATCTCTGTGTTGAAGGGTGGATCTGCCGCTTTGTATGGTATGCGTGCCGGTAATGGCGTTATCTTGGTTACTACTAAATCCGGTAAGAAAGACAAGGGTGTATCTATCTCTTATGAGGGTGATATCACGATTGACCGGGTTTATAATTTGCCTAGATTGCAGAATAAGTACGGACAAGGCTATTACGCTTCCGAGTATGATTGGAAGGAAGCGCAAGCGGGGGGATATTCTGGCGATTATCAAGCTTTTGCCTTGGAGAATGGTTACAATTATGTAGATGGTATGGGGAGTGGTATCAACGATAATGCGGATGAGTCTTGGGGACCTCGCTTGGATATCGGATTGAATTTGCCGCAATACAATAGCCCGGTGATCGATGGCGTGCGTCAGGCTACTCCTTGGGTTTCCTGCCCGGACAATATCAAGAATTTCTTCCAAACGGGTTATTCAATGAATCATACGGTGGCTTTGTCTGCCTCTACGGATAAAACGTCTACACGCGCATCTTTATCTTTCCGTGATCAAAGCGGTACGACCCCGAACACTGATCAGAAGCGCTATGCTATGGCGGTGAACACGAAAATGACGTTTAATAAGTATATTGATTTCGACTTGTCTGCGAATTATATTCGCACGAAAAGCGCGAACTTGCCGGGTACGGGATATAACAGTACGAATGCTTTGCAGTCTATCATGCAGTGGTTTGGTCGTCAAGTTGATTTGAAAGATTTGAAGAATAATTGGGATCAAGTGGATGAGTATGGAAAATATACGCATTATAACTGGATACAGTCTTTCCATGCGAATCCATATTGGACATTGAATAAGAATACCAATAGTTATGATCGTAATCGTTTCTATGGCAAGACCTCTTTGTATATCAAACCGACCGATTGGTTAAAGTTTGAAGGTCGTATGGGCTTGGATCATTACGATTCTAATCAGTTCTCTCGTATTTTATGGAATATCGACTATCCGAATGGATATTTTCGTAGCTTCGACCGTTCGATGACTGAGTTTAACGCGGACTTTATCGCCTACGTGAACAAGAACTTCGGTGATTGGGCCTTGAATGGTTTGGCTGGAGCCAACTATCGTGATTATCAAACAGCTATCATGGGGACAGGTGCGGACGAATTGACCGCGGAGGGATTATTTACCGTAGCGAACGCTCATGGAACCCCGTACACCTTGAACGACCATGAGAAACGTCGTTCAAACTCTGTATACGCTAATGCCTCTATCGGCTACAAGAATATGGCTTATGCCGAGGTAAGTGTCCGTAATGACTGGGACTCTACGATCAAGGACGCTTTCTTCTATCCTTCTTTCAGTGGTAGCTGGATCTTGACCGAGACATTCCCCGGATTGCAAAATGGCGATTATTTGAATTTCTTGAAATTGCGTGGTGGTTGGGCAAAGATCGGTTCCGCAACGGACCCGTATCGTTCGAACGCTTATTATTCATTGATCAGTTCTTCGTTCAATGGTACTACATTGTTCTATAATCCGACAATCCTTCCTCCTACAAATCTTCGTCCGGAGAGCGTAAAGACTTGGGAAGTTGGTGTTGAGGCTAATTTGTTCAACAATCGTTTGCATATTGATGCCGCATATTATAATAAGGTGACGAGCGATCAGATCATGAATGCGAACGTGGCTACCTCTACTGGTTATACCTCTATGTATATCAACGCTGGAAAGATCAGCAACAAGGGTGTCGAGTTGCAGGTATCCGGTGATATCATCAAGAATCCGAAGGGATTCAACTGGACGGCTACGTTGAACTGGGCGAAGGATAAGAGCCGAATTGATGAGCTTTATACAGATCCCGTTACCGGACAGTCTTTGGACGCTTACCAAATCGGTAGTAGCTGGAGCGTGAAGAACTATGCGATGGTCGGTAAGAGTTGGGGTACTTTGGTAGGTACAGGTTACGTATATAATGAGGATGGCTCGATCTTGGTAGAGGATGGTATTCCTGTCTACGAGGCCGGAAAAGAGATCGGTGATGTTACGCCGAAGTGGTTGGCTGGTTTCAGCAATGAGTTCTCTTATAAGGATTGGAGCTTCGGTTTCTTATTGGATTTCCGTTTGGGCGGTGACGTATATTCTGTTACACAAGCATTCGGTTCTCAGACGGGTATCTTGAAACACACGGCAGAAGGCGATTTGCGTGAGAATGGCGTCGTACTTGGCCAGAATTATATGACGGACAAGGTCTTCAAGACTGCAGATGGTAAGATTAATGATGTCGCTGTCAATGCGGAGGACTTCTTCTATAATTATTATACGATTTGTGAGATGTCTGTATTCGATGGTTCTTACTTGAAATTGCGTGAGGCTCACCTGACGTATAATTTCCCGAAATCAATTCTAGAGAAGACTAAATGTATCAAGGCCGCTCATGTATCATTGGTTGGTACGAACTTGGCGTTGCTTTGGGTGCATAAGTCAAATATCGCTCATATTGATCCGGAGTCTACAAGTACCGGTGGCGATGACCCCGAGACTACGGCTACAAGCAGAGGATTTAACTCTGGTGTAGGTTTTGAGTCCAACTCTTATCCTCCTTCTCGTAGCTTTGGTCTTAAATTAGGTGTAACATTTTAATCAACATTAATCTGAGGAATTTAATATGAAAAGATATATCAAGAATTTCATGATGGCTATGATGGTCGGTGCTACTGTATTCGGTAGCTCGTGTACCGATTCGTTTGAGGAGGTCAATACAGACCCGGATAGCCCTACGGATGTGCCTACGACGAATCTTCTGGCGTATTCTTTATATTACACATCCTATCGTCTGTATGATCGGTGGTTCGCGATGGATGAGCCGATGACTTTCTGCGGATATGCTTCGAAGATGACTTATATCGACGAGTCCCGCTATAATTTCCGTACGGGTGTACAGGATACGAACTGGGAGTATTTGTATCGTATATTGAATAACCTAAAAGATATCGAGAAGCGTGCCACGTTTAATGAGACTCCTAATATGCTGAACGTATCGAAGGTTATGCAGGTTCATTTGATGCAGGTAGCCACGGATCGTTGGCGGGATGTCCCTTATACGGATGCTGCTAAGATGACAGATGGGGTCTTGCAGCCGAAATACGATAAGCAAGAGGATATTTATCCGGGCTTATTGGCTACGTTGAAGGAAGCTGCGGATGGCTTTGCCGATGGTGGTAGTGATGACTTAGGCGAGGGAGACTTGTTATTCGGTGGTGATATCGAGAAGTGGCAGAGATATTGTAATTCTATGCGTCTTCGTTTAGCGATGCGTATCTCAGAGGTTTCCCCGGCGTTGGCTAAGGAGACCGTAGAGGAAGTCATGGGTAATCTCACTAAGTATCCGATCATGGAAAGCAACGATGATAATGCTTTCTTCTGGTGGATCGGAACAGACCCCAACTATTACGAACCGATGGCAGACGGTTATCGTACACGTAAGACGGAGTATTGTGCCGCAGACGTGATCGTGGATCATATGAATACACGTGAGGACCCTCGTCGCTCATCTTATTTCCAACCCACAAAAGAAAGTGTGGAGGCCGGTGAGCCTAAGTATGTAGGTTATACGATCGGGGCGAAAGCGAATGCGGTAGCTTCTAAATATTCCATTTGGGGAGCACGTTTCTTTACGGACTTGGCTGGTTTTTCTCCTTATATGCGTGTCGCTGAGCCTTGGTTCTGTGTCGCTGAGGCATCTATGTTGGGATGGAATACCGGAATCTCCGCAGAGGACGCATACAATAAGGCTGTTACCTATTCCATGGAAGAGAATAGCGTATCTGCCGAAGATATAGCGGATTACCTTGCGAACGCGGGTAAGTTCACGAATGATAAGAAACAGATTTATTATGAGGAATGGGTTGCCATGTTCAAGCAAGGAATGGAAGGTTGGTCATTGTATCGCCGTACAGGCGTGCCAGACAACTTGTATCCGGCTCCGGGCCGTCCGGCAAACTATTCTAATCATAACGTACCTCCATTCCGCTCTCCGTATCCTGATAAGGAACGTAATTTGAACAATGCGAATTGTGCTCCCTTCGATGCGGAAGTCGTGGATAATTTGTGGGGTAAACAAATGTGGTGGGATACACGTACAGGCGTTCATTAACTACTAGTTAACATAGACATACCAAGTGCCTGTATACTATAGAGGGGCTGCTCGTGATGAGTGGCCCCTTTTTTTGTCATTATGCTGTCATTTTTTAATAAACTATGTATCTTTGTCCGGCTTATTTAGAAAAAAGATGGAAAAAGAAGGAATGATGGTGGTCGATATTAAGAATATCGTTACTCGTTTGCCGGAATTGCGGTTTACGGCACCCGTGAATTGGAGAATTGATGAAGGACAGCAATGGGCTGTAATCGGTCCGAATGGCGCTGGTAAAACCTTGATAGCGGATATTATGCAGCGTAAATTCGCTTTTAAGGAAGGTGAGGTCGTGTTCTCCGGGGATGGTAAGGTGAGTGACTTTATCAAGAGCATAGCGTTTAAGGATATTTATTCGTTGGCGGATTGCCGGAATTCTTATTACCAACAGCGTTGGCATTCGACAGAGACGGAGGAGATGCCTATTGTCGAGGAATTGTTGAAGGAATATGCCGGCTCTGATAATTTAGCGAAGATATTGACTCTTTTCGGTATAGAGGATTTATTGCCTAAGCGGTTGATCTTCTTATCAAGTGGTGAATTACGAAAATTCTTGATTGTCCGGACGTTGCTTAGCCGTCCTCGTGTCTTGATCTTGGATAATCCTTTTATCGGCTTAGACGCTCCATCCCGGGATTTATTGGTAGAGATGCTGGGGCAAATGACAAAATTGAATGGCGTTCAAGTTGTCTTGTTATTATCTAACCCCAATGACATACCGGCAATGATCACGCATGTATTGCCTATCCATGATCGTACTTGCCTGCCTCCGCTGACTCGAGAGGAGTTTATGTCGGATACGGAATTAATCGCCCGTCTTTTTCCAACGGAAGGCATTCATGCATGCGAGGAAGTTGGTAAGGTTCGTTTACCTGTGGATATGAACAAGATAGCCTCTTTACATGAGGTGACTTTACGCATGGAGCATGTGAAAATACGCTATGGTAGCCGTACGATCTTGAAAGATTTGGATTGGGAAATCAAGAACGGGGAGAAGTGGGCGTTATTCGGTCCGAATGGCGCTGGTAAATCTACCTTGCTGAGTTTGGTTTACGCGGATAATCCCCAGTCGTATGCGAATACGTTGTATTTGTTTGATAGAAAGAGAGGTTCCGGGGAAAGTATTTGGGATATCAAGAAGCGTATCGGATATGTATCGCCGGAGATGCACTTATATTATAAGGAGAATGTCCCTACCTTGAATATTGTCGGTTCCGGCTTTTTCGATTCGATCGGCTTGTTTCGTAAGTGTAATGCGGAGCAAGAAACGGTAGCCTTGGAGTGGATGAAAGTTTTTGGCATCGAACATTTGAAAGACCGTTTATTCTTGACCTTATCATCGGGAGAACAACGTTTGGCTTTATTAGCGAGAGCTTTCGTGAAAGATCCCGATTTAATTATATTAGATGAGCCTCTCCACGGTCTGGATGTGAGCAATAAGAAAAAGGCGGCTGCTATTATCGAGCAATTCTGCGATCGCCCGGGAAAAACCTTGATTTACGTAACCCATTACCCGCATGAATTACCTGCTTGTGTAGACAAGCGGTTCGAGCTAGTGAAGCACTCGTGAGCGTACAAAGAAAAAGAGGATGTGCCGTGGTGAAGTGGCACATCCTCTAAAATCAATAAATACTTATGGATAAAGGATTAATATCCTGGGTTCTGTATCAACTGACCTCTTGATACGGTGATTTCTCCGATAGGAATTGCCATGATCGTACGGTAATCGCCCGGCTTAACCTCACCTACGAATTTATTGTTGACAGACTTGCCGTTACGCCAAGCGTCCCAAGCGGTATGTCCTTCCGTGAATAATTCTAGGCGTCTTTCCAGTAAGATATCATCCAACGTGATAGAAGCGACATCGGTATAATTCTCAATACGATTCTTGCGTAACGTATTCATATATCCGGCGGCCGCGGAGGTATCCCCTGCTTTTAGTGCGGCCTCGGCCGCTATTAGGTAAACTTCGGAAAGGCGCACGACCTTTGGATTGTTTACATAGATTTGCCCGTCACGTCCCTTATACTTTTGCGGATAGGTCCCGTCATAGCCATTATCGGTCTCTTTTGCGAATAATTCCGTACGGATATCTCCCGGATGCTTAGCCAGCTCTTCCAGGAAAGATTCAGTAGCGGCACATTCACCGTAGCCGGAGGCATGTGTAAAATAACCGATAGAGTTACGTTGCGCGTTATAATTTGGGGTAACTAAGATCTCGAATATAGCCTCGTTCGTTCCTTCCTTATCCCATGCGCCTATATATTCATCCCGTGTGTATAACTTATAAGGAGAGGAAGCGATAATCTCCTTACAGTCAGCCAGTGCCTCTTTATTCTTTTCTAAGTAAAGGTAAGCGCGTGCGCGGATCGCTAAAGCCCCCCAATAATTGATGTGTCCGGTTTGTTTATCTTTACTCAAAAGAGGCAATGCGGTCTCGATATCTTTCAATATCTGGTCGTATGTCTGCTGTAAGGTTGCCCGGGTCCCGATATAATCCGTGGGATAAACCTCTGTGGAGAGTACGATGCCCAGATCGTTCATATCTGTTGTTGATGGTAATTTAGCGAATACTCTGGCTAAATCGAAATGATACAAGGCGCGCATAGCGTATAGTTCTCCTTTCAATATGTCTACATCCGCACCTTCAAGATTCTCGGCGGCGGCTAATACATTATTAAGGCGAGCTAGACTATTGTAGAATAATTTATAGAAACTATAAACCATCTCATCGTTTTTACCTGTTTGGTAACGATACATGGGGCCGGCATGATTCACCGTGGAGATAGATTGGAAATCCCCACTTCGTAAATCGGCCAGCAATGTGAATTCCGCTCCATACGAGCCTACCTCTGTAGCCTGTTGCTCGTATACGCCATTCACGGCATTTGTCAAATCGGCTACGGAAGAGATTGCGTCTATCGTAGGTAATTGGGTAGATGATGTCTTTTCTAGGACATCATCGCAGGAGGCCGTTAATAAGGCGAACGCTAGACCTACTAAATATATCTTTTTCATATAGATTCTATTTTAATAAATTATAATGTGATGTTTACACCAAAGACAAAGCTTTTAGAGACCGGGGTATCTACCTGGCGATAACCATTCAAGGGAACATCCGGGTCGATGCCTTTTGTCTTTGCCCAGATCATGAACGGATTATTCGCACGGAAGTACACACGCAGATTACTGAATATGTTTTTCAATACCGGTACATTGTATCCCAAGGTGATTTCACGCATACGGATATTGTCAGAAGATACGATGGTACGACTGGAGAAGCGATCCGAGCGATATGGATTCTGGTAGATAGGCTTCGGGTATAAGGCGTTGTCGCCCGGGTTCATCCAATAATTACCCGCTACGCTCTTTTCTAGGTTGAATGAACCTAAACGGAATCCGTCATGATGGAAGAAGTAGTTCGGATAATCGAATATATCGCCACCAAATTGATAGGTAATCAAGAATGAAAGATCGAAATCATATAACCGGAACGTGTTTGTCAAACCTCCCGTTACGTCGGGAATGGCTTTGCCTACGATTCCTTTTTCAGCCTCATCGTACTTGTTCACTACTCCTTTGCTATGATCGTTTGGATCTTTCCAGAATTCTCCTAGTCCTGTATCCGGATTCACGCCTTTCCATTCCGGCAGATAGAAAGTATACATGGATTCTCCCTCTCGGTGCAGATACATATCGCCGTCTCCATATTCGATGTCGTTATGGTTCGGCAATTCCTTGATCGTCGCCTTCTGGAATGTAAGGTTGAAATTCGTGTCCCATGAGAAGTGCTGATTCTTGATGTTTTGGGAATTTACCTCTATCTCGATACCGCTATTGCGTAGCTTACCAAGGTTTTGCCAGTTTTTCTCAAAACCTGTGACGATAGAAGTCGGGATCTCGAATAACAGGTCGGTCGTTGTTTTGTTGTAATATTCTACTGTCAGATTTACTCGGTTGAATAAGTTCCAGTCAAAACCCACATTCATGTTTTTGGACTTCTCCCAACCTAATTCCTCATTTCCTGCTTGATTCCAATAGATGGCGGAAGAGGGGCCATAACCACCAGAGAACGCATATAACGCTTGGTTCGCGTAATATGAGCCCGGCAAGTTTCCATTTGTACCGTAAGAGAAGCGAACTTTTAGATCAGAGAACAATTCATTGTCTTTAAGGAAATTCTCGCCACTGATGCGCCATGCGCCAGATACGGACCAGAAATTCGCCCAGCGATTATCGGTTCCCAAGCGAGAAGAACCATCCCGACGGAAACTGGCAGACAGATAGTATTTATTGTCGTAATTATAGTTGCCGGTAGCCAAGTAGGATACGATTCCGGAGCCAAATACTTCGCTGGATGCGCCATCTGGTTGTCCGTTTCCTAATTCCGGTAACTTGTCGGTTGAGTATTGTTTTGCCGTAGTATAGATGGCTGTCAGTTCGTCTTCTGTTACCTCGAAACCACCTAGGATGTCAAAATTATGAACATCGTTCCATGTATTAGCGTAGCGTAACGTGGAAGAACTTGTTAAATTGCGGTTCTCGTAAGTATAGCGAGATCCCAAGCCGCCTACGGCCTTACCGTCCACGCTGTTGGGAGACCAATACTCAAAGTGTTTCGTATCGATATAGTCGTAACCAAAAATCGTCTTGAACGATAATTGCTTGGAGAATTTTACGCCTAAATCAATGTTAGACATACTACGCATTACACGGGATTTAATCCATTGTTCCTTGCCCAACATTAGATGCGGATTGGAAGCGGCACCCCAGTTTGAGTCGGCGTTGTATGTACCGTCCGGATTCTTTACGGGAGCCGTCGGGTCTGAGGAGTACACCAAGCTCAGTGGAGAAGCAGTACCGATACCTTGATCTTGATTTTGCTGATCACGGAAACCATTTTGGGTAGTGAATGCGATCATTTGCTTAACACCGATAGTCAACCAATTATTTACTTGATGATCTAAATTGATACGACCGGAGAAACGTTCGAAATCGCTACCGATTACGATACCTTCCGCATTATTATAACCAAGACCTACATAGAATTGTGTACGGTCGTTACCTCCGTTTACGGATAATTGATGGTTATGCGTCAAGGCTGTACGGTAAACCTCATCACGCCAATTGGTATCCGTGTTACCCGATGGGTCGTTGAAGAATGCTTCCATGTCGCCTTCCTTGTCAATCAAGGCGTATGCTTGATCACGGTTGCCAGCGAGTCCGTTTAGGATATAATAATTGGAAATCGCTTCTTTTCCGTACAGGAGCAATTCGGAGGCATTCATTGTCTCGTACTGTTTTACAGCCATATTGCTCCAGCCGACCTCGCCATTGTAACTTACTTTCGTCTTGCCTCTTTTTCCGGCTTTGGTCGTAATGATGATAACGCCATTCGCTGCACGAGAGCCGTACAAGGAAGCTGCTGCGGCATCTTTCAACACCGTCATGCTCTCAATATCATCAGGGTTCAAGGAGCTTAGCAAACTGGACTGTTTCCCGTAGTATGCCATATCCGAGTCTGATTTTACAGGCACGCCATCCACGACATATAGAGGAGACTTGGCTGCGCTGATAGAGCCGACACCACGGATATTGATATCACCGGGAGCTCCTGGATCACCAGTGTTGGAGGTTACGCGAACACCGGACATCTTTCCAGAAAGAGCCTTATCCAAGGACTCTTTGGAGCCAGCTACGATATCTTCTGCGTTTACCGCTTTAGCGGATCCCGTGAAAGATGATTTTTTCGCCGTACCATAAGCGACAACCATAACTTCATCCAGCTCTGTCGCCGCCGTATTCAAAACAACTTTCATTACATCTTGGATTGGAGCTTCTTTCGCAACCATTCCGACGTATGAAAATACCAGAGTCTTCGCGGAACTTGGTACATCCAAACTGAACACACCATCAAAATCCGTTACTGTACCTGTAGTAGTACCCTTGACTATTACAGACGCACCAATAATCGGTTCACTGTCTTCGGCGGAAATAACAGTACCTGTTACTTTCCTCGTCTGAGCTGTGGCCAATCCAATGCCTAAAACTAGGCAAAGTAAAAGATAAGTCAACTTGTTCATAGACACACTCTTTTTTTGTTTAACTTATATAATATATTCGCAATAGATATTCAAAGACTTATATTTTAAGGGTCGTATGAATGCAAATGTAACAATAAATTTATTATAACAAATAAATAATTAAAAAATTTCAATAAAACAACAAGAAAAGGCTAATGGGTAGAAAATATGGAGACTTTTTCAACCACAATTTAAATGCCGTAATATGTACACCAAATATTACAGCTTAGATCATCAACAAAGAACCATATTTTTAACATTTTGAAAAATAGGAATATATATTAGGTATGCATTAAAAAATAACTTAGGACGGCTCCGATATAAGTCATAAGTTCTACAACACCCAAAGACCTAGGAAAGGCTTTTCAAGTGATTAGTTATTCACTTCCCAAGCTGTTAGTTAGCGGCTAGGTATAGCCGTTAGTTATTCACTTGAGTAGCCGATAGTCGTTATTATTATTCGCTTATTTTCAATTATTTACGCATAAGTAGCCAATGCCTTCTCGCAATCCGATCCGCAAAGAAATGATCGCATGAAAATTGTAACAAGTTATTTCTTGAGCGTTACTGAATAATCACAAGCAATGACAAGGTTCCGCGAAAACTAAGTAATAATAAAAAATAACCTATTATTCATAGGTTCCGCGAAGACTCTGGTAATTTCTTATGTGGGTATGATTGCTCGTGAGGTTCCGGTACAAGATGTGTTGAGGGTAGTCCTTCAGTCTGGTACCCAGAATCTTGAGGAGGTTGTCGTAACTGCGATTGGTATGAAAAAGCAGGAAAAGGCGTTGGGCTATGCAGCCTCTACTGTGAAGAGTGAAGATTTGAATGCCGCTAAGTCTGGATCAGTGATGTCAGGTTTGACTGGTAAGGTTGCGGGTTTGAATATTACTAGCGGTGGTGCTACAGGCTCTTCTCAGAAAGTAATCGTGCGTGGTATCAGTTCTTTCAGTGCTAATCAACCTTTGTATGTGGTGGATGGTGTGCCTATTATGAATGATTTCCAAGGTGAGGATTCTTTCTCTAACTCCGTGGATTTTGGTAACCAAGCTAATGACATTAACCCAGAGGATGTTGAGTCTGTAACAGTCTTGAAGGGTGCTTCCGCTACTGCCCTTTATGGTAGCCGGGCTGCTAATGGTGTTATCATGGTGACAACAAAACGGGCTGGGGCTGAGAGGCTTTCTGTTACGTACGATGGCTCATTTATGGGATCTAGCGTATTGCGTGTTCCTCAAACACAAGATCGTTTCGGACAAGGATGGGGATCTTTCGGACCTATGGAGAATGGTTCTTGGGGACCGGTTTTGGATGGTCGTGATCATATCTGGGGACCTTACTCAGACGGCTCAGAAGGTTTATTAACTCCGCTTTCTAAGCCTTTCTCGTATGTAAAGAACAATCTTCGTGATTTTTATGAAACTGGTTTTGAGACGAATAATAACGTCTCGATTCGTATGGGTAATGATAAACTTGGTTTTGTTGCCTCCTATGGTAATGTGAAGTCTGACGGTGTATTACCGGGTGACGCTGATTCATATGCTCGTAATACAATCTCGTTAAGAGGTAATATGAAATATAAACGTTTTTCTGCGGAATTAAACTTGAACTATGTCCGTAAAGATATCACACAAGCTGCTGCTGGCCAAGGAGATGATGGTGCAACGATGTTTTCTGAGATTTTGCAACATGCCGTGGATGTAGATATTAGCTCAATGAAAGATTATACGAATCCTTATTTTAATACGGATAACTTCTATACAGCTTATGCGGAGAATCCATATTGGGTGTTAGATCATAATCGTAATAAGTATCAAGATGACCGTGTCTATGGTAAGATCGAGCTTGCTTTTGAGATTATGAAAGGTTTGAAGGCGGTTGGACGTTTAGGTGGTGACTTTACGAACGCTACTCAAAAGAGATGGAATGAAAAAGTGACTTTCGCTTCAGGGTCTTGGAGTGAATTAGGTGGTAAGAAGCAGCAGCCCGGTACTTATACGGAACGTCGTGACAAGGTGGAGCAAATTGATGCGACCGCTTTCTTAAACGCGGATTATAAAATCGGTGAGGATATCGCTTTGAATGGTATGATTGGATGGAACTTGAATCAACAAACGAGTTCTTATTTGAAATCTTATCTGTATGGTTTGGAGCAACCGGGATGGTTTAACTTAGCGAATGGTGTTGATAAGCCCATGACTACGACTTACTCTGATAGACGCCGTTTGGTTGGTTTGTTCGCTCAAGGTGAGTTTGGTTACAAGAATTTCTGGTTTGTGAATGCTTCTATTCGTAACGACTGGTCATCTACTTTACCTCAAGGAAATAATAGCTTTTTCTATGGTGGCGTGAATACTTCATTGATCATCACGGATATGTTTGAGGATTTGAAATCTGATTATCTGAATTTCTTGAAGGTTCGTGCAGCTTGGGGACAGACTGGTAACGATGCTCCGATTTACCGTACTAGCAGTTATTTTACACCGACTCAAATCAGTTTAGGTTTTGGAGATTTATATTTACCTATTAATAATACATTAGGCTTGACAGAGTATAATCGTTTGCCGAGTATGGATCTTCGTCCGGAGATCACGACAGAATGGGAGTTCGGTTTAACAACGCATCTGTTTAACAATCGCTTGGATATTGATGCTGCTTATTATAATAAGAGTACGAAAGATCAGATAATATCTGCTAGTCTGGCTCCGGAGTCTCGCTATACGTCTATGACCCGCAACGTAGGTAAGATTGCGAATCAAGGTGTCGAGTTGGCAGTGAATGGCATTCCTGTTCGTACGAAAGATTTCGAGTGGGGATTAGGTTTTACTTTCAGTAAGAACTGGAGTGAGGTGAAAGAGTTATGGGATGATGTAACTGAGTATAAATTGACAAGTTCCTATCAAGTGGATTTCGTTGCGGAAGTAGGTCAGCCTTTGGGCGTTTTCAAGGTTCCGGCTTTGGCCACGACTGATGATGGTAAGGTGATCGTTGATAATAACGGTATGCCGACAATTGATGCTAGCAAGAAAGAGATCGTAGGAACGTCTACACCTAATTTCTTGATGGGCTTTAATACGCATTTCACATGGAAAGGGATTACTTTATCAGCGGTATTAGATTGGCGTAATGGCGGTGAGTTCTATTCATATACCTCTCAATTGCTTACATTTGCCGGAAACTCTACTTATACGGTGTTTAATAATCGTGAACCATTTGTGGTTCCTAATTCCGTGAAAGTCGTAAATGGTCAATACGTAGAGAATGATATACCTATCGTACATTGGGGAGGTGCTTCTAGCGCTGTTAATACCTACTATAATAACGCCTCCAACTACGCTCAGTATAGAAATTGGATTTTACCTAAAGATTACTTGAAATTAAGAGAGATTACACTTTCTTACTCTTTGCCGAAAGCATGGTTGAAACAAACCCCATTCTCTATGGTTCAAGTTAGTTTGATCGGACGTAATTTATTTATGTGGACCCCGAAAAAGAACAACTACGTAGATCCGGAAGGTACGAATTATGGTAATGACATCTTGTCTGAAATTGGTGAATTTGGTGCGGCTCCGACAAACCGTACGTTTGGTGGTGGTATTAAAGTTGTATTATAATAAGTAACTTTAAAAAGTAAAGATAGTATGAAAAGAAACAATTTAATATATACAGGACTGGTTAGCTGCTTGTTGATGGCGACTACAGCTTGTTCCGATTATTTGGATATTAACCAGAATCCGGAATATCCAACGGAAGCCTCTTCTTCTACTTTGCTTCCTTCTGGTATCGCAGGAGTAGCAAGTATTGTAGGTGGTACTTACGAATTATATGGTAGCATGTGGTCTCAGCAATGTACGCAGGGACATACATCCAACCAGTATAATACATTGGTTAACTATACGATAACTAACGCATCCGATTCTCGTTTGTGGTCTATACCTTATTCAATAGCACTGCCAGACTTGGATTTGGTTATCAAAAGCTCTGAATCGGCTCAAGAATGGAATTATTGGGTAATGGGTAAGACTATGACTGCCTTTATGTATCATATCCTAGTGGACTCTTATGGCTCTATTCCTTTTACAGAAGCTATTCTTGGGAATGAGAATACTACACCGAAATATGATGACAGTAAGACTGTGGTTTATCCGGGATTATTAGCGATGTTGGACGAGATTATCGCTAAAAAAGCGGAAGCTACCGCAGGTGGTTTGCCTTCGGTTACAAAACAAGACTTGGTGTTCGCTGGTGACGTGAATAAGTGGATTCAATTTGCGAAGAGTTTAAAGCTAAAATTGTTGATGCGTGATTTCGATACGAATAAAGCTGCTATCAAGGCATTGCTCGACGAAGGAGATTTGCTGAGTGTAGACGCTAAGATGGACTGTTTTCAAGATTTGGAAAATAAATCAAATCCATTGTATGAGAATGACCGTCGTAAATTGAATTCAACTGTAAATATTCGTGCGTGCGCTACGGTTTGCGATTATTTGAAAAAATATGAGGATCCTCGTTTAAATGATTTTTATTCACCTAATACGGATGGCTCCGGCGAGACAACAGCTTTGAAGTATGGTGACCGCCCAAACTCGGTAGCGGTAACAACTCGTATGATCTCTGTGGCTAAGCTAGGTCCTACAGATCCTGTTTATTTTATGTCTGCTGCTGAGGTAGCGTTCCTGCAAGCGGAAGCTTACGCTCGTTTGAATGATGTGGCTAAAGCGAAAGTGGCTTATGAGCAAGGTGTGAATTATGCGTTTGAACGTTGGGGGTATTCTGCTGCCGAGTTTGTTTCGGAAGGTGCTCCTTATGCTTTCGATAGTACGGACCAAAATTCAATGCTTACCTCTATTTTGACCCAGAAGTGGATCGCTTCCACTCGTTGTCAAGCATGGGACGCATGGTTTGATATCAATCGTACCGGTATTCCTGTTTTAGGGACAAAGCATGTGGATGAGGAAGGATATATTTGGGGGCAGTTGACTCCTTGCATTGGTTCTGCGTTGGCTCCGGGTGAATATCCTCGTCGTTTATTGTATCCGAAGTCATCTTCAGACTATAACCCTAATACTCCGGCGGTAGTTCCGTTAGCGGAAAAACAATGGTGGCATAAATAAATGGGTGTTATAAATGTATATTAATCAGAAAAGTTTTTTGAATATGAAACAGATAAATAAATTACTGGTTATCTTATTGGCGTTGGTCACCTTTTCTTCTTGTGAGACTTATGGTGATTACGAGATAGAATACACGGCTATTTACCCTTTATGTGGCGAATGGGTAGTTAATGTTACAGGTGAGGATGGTGGTGTCTTGGCGGAAGGTGTGACCTGCAATACTTACAATACGACTGATGATGCCACGGATAAGATGTGGATAAAAATGAGTGTTGCCACAAACGACTGGGGAGTACGTGGCAAGATTCATTGCGATGTCACTTCTAAATCTTTTGATGGGGATGGTATCGCTAATCTGCTCCATGCGGATGATGGTATAAATTCTACTGTAACCTTCAATATCTCTGGTAAAGTAATTGTGGATGGTTATACTACTCAAGCCAATACAAAAGTGGATGCCATTGAATTTACCTTGACTCAAAATGGAAAGTCGATGACGGTTAAGGGATTCCGTAAAACAGGTTGGGAAGGTGAAGATTATTGATATGATTTAATATCTCGAAAAGTAGGAGAGGCCTGCCATGTATTTGGTAGGCCCTTTTTATTTACTTGGATATATGGTTTTTTATTAGTAGGTAATCCGTGATAACAAACTTTTAGTTTGTAGATTGTGCTACAAAGAACTTATTATTGTTCCTTCGTGTTTACAATCAGATAATATATAAATGTATCATGGAAAAAGTAATTTACAACTTAGTGTTTAATCGAAAAAAGCAATTGAATGCGGAAGGAAAAGCTTTGATTCAAGTAGAGGCCTATTTGAATAGGCAAAAGAGGTATTTTTCAACGAAGGTTTATGTGAAACCTTGTCAATGGGACAACAAGAGACGTTCCATAAAGAATCATCCGAATATGGATGCGTTAAACCTGTATCTTCAGAACTATGTTATGGAGTTGGAGAGAGATGAGCTGGAGAAGAGACAAGCGAATAACGGTTTTTCGTTGAAGGATCTGCGTGAGGAGGCTTCTTCGACATCTACGTCTTCCTCTTTTCTTGTTTTCATGCGTGAGGAGATTTTACATAGTAATTTGAAAGAATCGACATTAAAAAACCATTTGTCCACTTTGCATGTTCTATCCTTATATAAAAAGGACGTTCTGTTTAAGGATATTAATTTCAATTTCTTATGCGATTTTGAATATTTCTTATTGAAGCAGGAGTATCATCGAAATACGATCGCTAAACATATGAAGCATTTGAAACGATATATCAACTTGGCGATTAATAAGGAGTTGTTCGAGTTGCACAAATATCCATTTCGGAAATATAAGATTAAATATCAAGAGAGTAAGCGTACTCATTTAACGCCTGAGGAGTTAGGTCGTTTGGAAAACTTAAAGCTGGATGGGCAGCGTACATTGCGCCGGTGTCTGGATATGTTTTTATTTAGTTGCTACACGGGATTACGTTTCTCAGACATAGTAAGTATAACGAAAGAGAACTTTTTGATTATTGATGATAAGGTTTGGCTGGTTTATTCATCGGTGAAGACAGATGTGAGTGTCCGTTTGCCGCTATTCCTCTTGTTCGAGGGTAAATCTTTACCTATCTATGAGCGATATAAGAATGCGCCGAGAACCCTGTTTGGTGTTCCCTTATCCTCTAATTCAAACGTGAATAAGCAATTACGCCGAATCAGCCAATTGGCAAGTATTGATAAGAAGGTATCTTTTCATACGGCTCGGCATACAAATGCTACCTTATTATTATATAATGGAGCGAATATAACTACGGTACAAAAGTTGTTAGGGCATAAAAGTGTTCGTACTACCGAAATCTATAGCAATATCATGGATATGACGATTGTCCGCGATCTTGAGAAGATTGAGACACGATTGAAGTTCGGCTAGAATGTGGATTTATAAGAAAGGAGAAAAATATCATTAAGATATTCTTCCCCTTTTTTGAATGTTGTCACTCGTTATGCTTTTATATATTGATTAGCGAGTTCCGCCAGCCCACCATACGTTTTCGGTAAACACATACTGACCATCACCATAAGCAGCTTGTATATTAGGATTAGTCGTAGTATCATCATTACCATACGGACATCTTAACGGGAACTTACCCGGATTTTGCAAGCCATAAATATCCTCACCCAAGCTCTTCAAACGACGTACGTCATTATAGCACTCGGTAGACTCTCCATCTGCGTTCCAGAAAGAAATATATTTCTGAATCATCGTCTCTTTCAAAGGATTAGCATCGAATAAGGGAACGACATTCTCATCAAAGTAAGAAGCGGCCTCCTCCGGTGTCACCTCGTTTGTTACATTCAAGAAACCTCCCCAATAATCAGAAGCGAGGGCAGACTTGATATTAACCTCCATATTAGCCATACCTGCGACAACAGCCTCTTTCAACACTGCTTTTGCCTCATCCTTACGATTTAAACGACACAAAGCCTCTGCCTTCAAGAACAATACCTCATGATAACTTAAGATGTGAGTCGGAGCGGTTTGAGCTGCACAGAACATGGAAACAGTATATTCTAACTGACTTTGCACTAAATCACCATTATGAGCAAGATTCAATAATGGATCATCCTTAGAAGCAATCATCGTTTGGCTGTTAGCCTCCACATAGCAACGTCTGATACGCGGATCATTACGCTCATTCAATTTATCAAACATACTTCGGCTGGCTACTTCACCTAAACGAGAATAGAATACTCCGAAAAATGGGTTGATATTAACACCCACACCATACATAGCATAGCTACATTGCTCGGCTGCCGAGGTGTACGACTTGGAAATATAATCCAACACCTTTTCCATATCGCCCTTAACATCAGCGCTACGTCCCATCAAGCGCATCGTATAACGAGCCTTCAAGCCATAAGCTGTCTTTAGCCAAGCCGAAGCGTCACCTTTATAAATCAAATCTTGATTAGACAGGCTCGTCAGATCTGATTTCTGAAGATCTTCAATTGCGGCATCCACATAGGCCATGATATCCTTATAAATCTCCTCTTGTTTATCGATAGCGGGAGTCATAGATACTGTATAGTCACAAGCCTCTTTCCAAGGTGTATCACCATACATATCTGTCAAGATCGCCAAATTGTAAGCCACGAAAAGTTCCGCAATGCCTTTTGTTATGAAGTTCTGCTCTTCTTCTGCGACTTTGACAGAGATCAAAGCATCTTTCAGTGTCGAATAGGTTCCCCCCCATGAGTTATTAAAGGTAGAAGCCGATGTACAAGAAGAACGGGTTTCCGCATAGTAGAATTGATTATGCGAACCTGTCTCATGTTCCACATACATACCACCATATAAATTGAAATCGCCGCTAACCACGCTAAACGCAGTCGAAGTCATGACATCCGTAAGGATCATCTTTGCGGGAACTGCTGTGGTATGATTATGATCTTTGTTGATCTCATCCATCTTATCCTCAGAGCAAGAGACCAAGGCTGCGGTGAAAACAACTCCCGTCAATAATTTTTTTGAGATATTTTGAAGTTTCATCTTTTGTTTCCTTTATTAGAATTTCACATTTAAACCGAAGCCATAGCTCGAAGCACCCGGCATAGAAAAGCGCTCGAAGCCACCGCCCATATTATTATTACCTTGAGAAGCCTCAGGATCCAAACCTTTCAACTCAGACCAAAGAATGATATTTCTGGCAAAAACATTTAAGTTCACGTTGATTCCATTCTTATCCCATATCGGATAACTAACGGACAACTCACGTAGTTTCAAGAAACCACTGTCATAGATACCAGCTTCGGAAATAAGCGTCATGCGGTCATAATATGATAAAGCGTCTTCGCCTTTGATATCTATGTCATTAGCTACATAGGAACCATCTTCCAACTGCTTTACAGCCGGATGACTAAAACGGAAAGTCTCGGCCGTACGACTTTCAACAGACTCCATACTTGTACCATAATAGTTCAACGTGTTCAATGTACCGCTATACATCTGTCCACCACATTTCCAATCGAACGTAGCGCCGATACGGAATTTGTAGATCTCAAAATTAGTATTGAAACCCAAGAGGAAATCCGGGGAAACCTTACCGATCACACCCTCACTACCGATCTGAGGCAAGCCATCTTCGTCTACGACAATGTCACCGTTGTCATTACGCAAGAAAGTCGTACCATAGATTACAGGGAATTTATCGCCAATATTCGCACGTACCTGCGGATCAACGAAACCTCCCAAGAAAATACTCTCTACACCCGGAGCCAGCTCATCCACGTAGTTATCGATCTTAGAGAAGTTAAATGCCATATCCCATTTAAAATTCTTCGTATTGATCGGATTGATTCCCAACGTAATCTCATGAGCGTTCGTATGGATAGCGCCACCATTGGTTACTAATTCTGCAGAGCCTGTAGAACCAGCCAAAGGAACCTCAAATATCTGATCTTTCACATTCTGCCGAGAGAAGGTATAGTTCAATGAGAACAGACCATTCAAGAAGGTCAAATCCACACCTAACTCATAAGACTTCGTGTTCTGAGGTTTCAGATTCGGATCATACACACGAGCATATGGAGTGAACGCCGTAATTCCACTCATAGGATATTGTATAGGCGTAGAACCATAAAAACCACCACCGTAAACAGGTGTAGTATAATAAGAATCATAATAATCTCCAGCCTGTCCTACTTCGGCGTAAGAAGCACGTAATTTACCATAAGTCAAGACATTATTCTTCAATGGTTCTAATTCTGTGAAAATCCAGCCCAAGGAAACAGATGGATAAGTGAATGAGCGGTTGTTACGAGGCATATTAGATACGATATCGTTACGAACAGTTGCGTTGAAGTAAACCATGTTAGCGTAAGACAATGAAATGCTAGCAAAGTTACCAACTGTGCGTTTCCGGCGTAATGACTCGGATGCTACCATAGTTGTAGCATTATCTATATGATTCCAACCCGGGAAGTTATAGTTCGCTCCATAAGACTCGTAAAATTTCCGCTGATTCTCTACCAATTCATTACCAACAAGGGCATCGAACAACCAATCTTCATTGATATTCCAAGTATATGCAGCGGTCAACAAAGAGTTCAACTCCGTGATTGAATATCCATAGTGATCAATCTCTCCATAACCATTTGCATGTCCATAACCCCAAGAATCCGTATAATTAGTCGTATAAGAGTCCACACCCAATTGATACTTGACATCCAATTTGTGATTATCGGTATTGAACTTCGTAGAATATTTCAAATAAGTATTTCCAAAGAAACGTTGTGAACGTTCCAAGAACTCGTTGTTATCTACCGCCCAATAAGCTCCGTCAAAACCTGATGTGCTACGGAATGTATTTTGTGTATACGGGTCACCCTCAACATGACTTGGGATACCGGCTAAATCGTAGCTAGAAGGAGCTCCGTAAACAGTAGCTAAGATTCCATTATTGGCACTAGACTGCTTGCTGATCTTCGAATTTACATAGGTACCGGTAAATCCAGTAGACCAGTTCTTGTGTAATTGAGCTTCGGCACTCATTTTTGCGTTGTATCGGTCCATGCCTGTATTTGGAATAATACCATCTTGCGTAGTATTACCGATCGAGAAGGAATAGTTACCTTTATCAAAAGCTTGAGCTACATTCACGGAGTTACTCCATGTCGTACCCACGTTGAAGAAATCCTTGATATTGTCGTAAGCTTGTGGTTGAGCCCAAGGGTCTAATCCCGCAGCGGCCCGCTGAGGTACATAATACATACCTTCATGCTTACCATATTGCTTGGTAAACTCATTATCCGTATTTCCTCCATAAGTCGGATCGTTAGGCAATTCGCTGATTAGTGGTCCCCAAGAAGTTGAAGCATACGGGCTATACTTGCCATTTGTACCCTGCGCATACACTTTTTGGTATTCAGGCATCGTTGAAACCTTATCAAAAGATAAGCTGGTATTAAAAGCGACCTGAGGTTTACCTTTACGGGCTCCCTTTCCACTTTTGGTCGTAATGACAATTACTCCATTTGTTGCACGCATACCATACAAGGCAGATGCGGCCTGTCCCTTTAATATATTAATGCTTTCAATATCGTTTGGGTCGATATCCACCGCACGAGATGCAAAGTCCGTGCCGGAAACAGAACTACCGGTGTCCACATCAGCCGTTGAAGCGACAGGCATACCGTCAATCACATACAAAGGAGTATTATCCCCTGTAAAAGATCTGGAACCACGAATCGTGATCTTAGAAGAGGCACCCGGCATACCGGAAGAAGGAGAGATCTCCACTCCAGAAACCTTACCTTGTAATGCGCCAGACAAACTAGTATTAGCTCCTTTCGTCAACTCATCCGCTTTCACATCTTGAACCGCATAACCTAAAGCTTTCTTTTCCTTTGAGATACCCATAGCCGTAACCACGACCTCATCCAAGTTCTGGGTATCGGCTAATAGTTTTACATTTACATTAGAAGTGGCCGCAACTTCTTGAGATTTCATACCGATGTATGAAATAACCAATTGTTTACCATTCGCAGGTACTTCTAGTTCAAAGTTTCCATCAAAATCCGTGACTGTTCCCACGGTTGTCCCTTTTACGATAATAGAGGCACCGATCACCGGCTCTCCATCTTCCCCAATTACCTTACCGGTAACCTTCGAGGTCTGTGCTGAAACCACACCTGCACTCAATGCAAGAAATAGTAGCACAGAAGTCAACTTTTTCTTCATAAACACACTTATTTATTAACTATATACTTAAAAATGTTTTCTCTGCATTTTAATGGTTGATTAACTAAGTTCATACAGAACTACTCCATTTTATGTTTTACGACATACCTATTAAATGAAAAACGGTTGCAAAACTATAAATTATACCTGAAAAAAACAACAAATTATTATTATTGTGATATATTTCCTTTGTTTTCTTAATTGTTAAATCTGTCAATTTGCAATATAACCACTGTCTAAATCGACTCAGGTGACATGATCGTATCACAAATCAATGAGTTATCGCTGCCGATAGTTTCTTTTTGACAAATAAAAAAATTATTTTTATCTTAATTTTATCGTAACAAATAGTGAGCTTACTCTTTATAGGCATGATATTGGACTTGATATCAACTTATTCTGGATATTTTATAGCATATAGCTTATCACTAAAAATATTTACAACTTTATTTTAGTAGATATTTGTGAAAAACGGCTGGCTTTTCTTATCCTCCCAATATGGCTGATAAACAATATCTCTCAAATCCAATATATTTATTACAGAATTTTAATAGATCTAAACTTATATGATAATTTTTTTTTCATATGACTACACTAAATAAAATATTGAAAATTGGTAGTTCTGTATGAACTATAGTCCACGAAAGCTTAATTGAATTTCTAGTTTAGTTTAAATAAAAAGAATGTGTCTATGAAGAAAAAGTTGACTTCTGTGCTACTATTTCTTGCGATGAGCGTAGGAGTAGTTTCGGCACAGACCTCGAAGGTTACCGGTAAGGTAGTCGGAGAAGATGGTGAGCCGGTGATCGGTGCGTCCATTATCGTAAAAGGAACGACTGTGGGAACAGTTACGGATTTTGACGGTAATTTTACTTTGGATGTTCCTAGTGATGGTAAGCAATTAGTTATTTCATACATCGGTATGAAATCCAAGGAGGTAGTTGTGTCTCCCAATGTAAATGTAACATTGATGTCTGATACCCAAAACTTGGATGAGGTCGTGGTTACAGCGATGGGTATCTCAAAGGAAAAGAAAGCTTTAGGTTATGCCGTGCAAGATGTAAAATCGGATGAGTTAACACAAGGTGCTAACACTAGTTTGTCTGGGGCTTTGCAAGGTAAAGTATCCGGTATCGATATCGCTTCCTCATCGGGTATGCCAGGCGCATCTTCCAAGATCATGATCCGTGGAGCCCGTTCATTTACAGGGGATAACTCTCCTTTGTATGTGATCGATGGTATGCCGATCGCTTCTACGGCGGATGTTAATACGGATACTATGAATAATGGTAGTGTTAGTGGAGCTGACTATGCGAACCGTGCCGTAGACTTAGATCCGAACGATATCGAGAGTATCAACATCTTGAAAGGACAAGCCGCTTCTGCGTTGTATGGTATGCGTGCTTCTAATGGTGTGATCGTTATTACTACAAAGAGCGGAAAAGGTGCTCGTAAAGGAAAACCTCAGATCTCATTCAACACGAATCTTGCGTTTGATAAGGTTTCTACATTACCTGAGTTACAAACTGAATATGGACAAGGTAATGAAGGTGCTTATAACCCATATTCGGGATTTAGCTGGGGACCGTCTATCTCTGACTTGGCGAATGATCCTGTATATGGCGGTAATGTACAAAATGAATATACGGAAGGTGGATTGCATAATGGACAATACTATGTGCCTCAGCGTGCTGCGGCAGGATTGGATCCATGGGCTACTCCCCAAGCTTATAATAATGCGAAAGATTTCTTCCAGACTGGCGTTACTTGGAGTAACTCTGTAAATGTAGCTCAATCTTTCGATAAAGGAAACTATTCATTTTCTTTGGGTAATACGACTTCTGATGGTATCGTTCGTTCTACGGGAATGGATCGTTATAACGTGAAGCTGTCGGGTGAGGCGCAATTGCATGATAACTGGACGACTGGTTTTAACGGAAACTTCGTGACATCAAAGATCAAGAAGCAAGGAACCGCTAATGACGGTGTTACCGCTACGGTTTATACGGCTCCTATCAGTTATACTATGGCGGGCATACCTTCCCATATCGAAGGTGATCCTTATACTCAGAATACGTTCCGTGAGAACTGGATCGATGATGGAAACTGGGCGTGCGACAATAATAGCTTTACGGAGAGATCTCAACGTTTCTTCGGGAATGCGTTCTTGAAGTATTCTACTAAATTTGGTACGGACAATCATAAATTGGATGTGAAATACCAAATTGGTGATGACGCTTATACGACCAATTACTCTGATATTTACGGCTACGGTACAACTGGTTATGCGAATGGTTATGCTAGCGAATACGGTTTTACGGTAAATGAGATGAACTCATTGTTGACGTTTACGTATAACTGGAATATCAATGAGGACTTCGTATTCGATGCTTTGTTGGGTAATGAGCTTGTAGATAAGCGAATCAGTAATACTCAAGCCGTGGGATATAGCTTCAACTTCCCGGGCTGGAACCATTTGAACAACGCTTCTGTATTCAACAGCTCTCATGAGTATAAGAGAAAACGTACGGTAGGTAACTTCGCTAGCTTATCTTTGGCTTGGAAGAATATGCTTTATTTGAATGTTACGGGACGTAACGATATCGTGTCTTCTATGCCGAGAGATAACCGTTCGTTCTTTTATCCTTCCGTATCCCTTGGATGGGTATTCACGGAAGTGGAAGCCTTGAAGAATGATATCTTGACATTTGGTAAGATCCGTGGCTCTTACGCAGAGGTAGGTATGGCAGGAGAATATGTGCCGTCTTATTATTATACGCCAAGTTATGGTGGTGGTTTCTTCCAGGGAACACCTATTATGTATCCGATTAATGGAAATATGGCGTATATTCCTTATTTCGTGGTTTATGATCCGAACTTGAAGCCTCAGAACACGAAGTCTTATGAGCTTGGTGCTGACTTGACTTTCTTGAATGGTTTAGTTTCATTGAATTATACGTATTCTCGTCAGAACGTGAAAGACCAAATCTTCGAGGTGCCTTTGGCTGGCTCCACAGGTGCTTCCAGTATGATGATGAATGGTGGAAAGATGCACTCAAACGTACATGAGATTACATTAGGTATCTCTCCGGTTGATACGAAGAATTTCAAGCTGGACTTCGCTTTTAACTTCTCAAAGATCGACAATTATGTAGACGAGTTGGCTCCGGGCGTAGAGAGCATTATGTTGGGTGGTTTCGTGACTCCTCAAGTACGTGCAGGTATCGGCGATAAATTCCCGGTAATCTATGGTGTTGGTTACAAACGTGATGGCGAAGGACGAATTGTAGTAAACGAAAAAGGTATACCAGAGGCTGGTGAGACCCAAGTAATCGGTAAGGTTTCTCCTGATTTCCGTTTGGGTTTCAATACGAATATCGAGTTGTATAAATTCCGTTTGGCTGCTGTATTTGACTGGAAGCAAGGTGGACAAATGTATAGTGGTACGGCTGGTGAGACGAACTTCTATGGTACAAGTAAGTTATCTGGAGAGGTTCGTAAGAGTGATAAATATCATTTTGACTATGCTGCTGTTGAACAGAAGGGCGTAGATGCGGATGGTAAACCTATCTATGTTCCCTATACGGGTGGAGTGAAAGGATCAGATGCAGAGGAGTATTTCAAAAGCGTGAGGGGCATTGACGAAGCCTATGTTTATGACAACTCGTTCTTGAAATTGCGTGAACTTTCATTGTCATATCCTGTATATAAGAAAGATAACTTGAATGTAAACGTGAATGTTTTCGCCCGTAATATCATTGTATGGTCTGAGATAAAAGGCTTCGATCCAGAGGCTACTCAAGGAAATAACAATATGGCTGGCGCTTTCGAGCGTTTCTCCTTACCGGGTACATCTAGCTACGGTTTTGGTGTCAACGTAAATTTCTAATTTATAAAGAAGACAGATATATATGAATACAATAATAAAATCATTTAAAGGGTTGGCTGTTATGTCGGCCGTATCCTTGGCATTGGCTGGATGTTCCGAGGATGTAATGGATCGGATTAACCAAGATACGAGCCATACAAATAGCGTGGATGGCAAATTTATCTTGGCCGACTTGATTACTTCTACTGCATTTTCCAACGTTAGCGGAGACTTCAATACCTATTCATCTTCCTACGTGGAATATGAAGTGGGTATCGAAAACCAGTTATATAACGCGGAAATTCGTTTGAATGAGCCTTCTGCCTCTTCTACGTTTGAGAATACGTGGGGAAATGTTTATACAAGCTTGAAGAACGCTCGTGTTATTATCGGTCAATGTCAAGAAGGTAAGCGTGATGAGGGAAATTTAGTGACGAGAGGTATCGCTGAGGTCATGGAAGCTTACAATGGCGCTCTATTGGCGGATATATTTGGAGATACACCTTATAGTGAAGCTTCTTTATTGGATGAGAATGGCTCACCGGTGAATATGAATCCTAAAATAGATAAGCAAGAGGAGATTTATGTCTCTATAATGGCCTCCTTGGACAAGGCGATCGAGGATTTGAATCAGTCTGATCGTTCACCGGTTGGTACGTATGATTATTTGTATAATGGAGATGCCGAGAAATGGATTAAATTCGCTTATGGTTTGAAGGCTCGTTATACGATGCGTCTGATCAATCGTTCCACGGATAAGCAAGCTGACTTGAATAAGGTTTTGGACTATGTATCAAAATCTTTTACTTCTGCGGATGACGAGGCTGCATACGCTGTCTATGATGCGAATAATATCAACCCATTCTTTGGTTACTTCGATTCTCGCGCTGGTTTTGCCAATAGCCAGAGCTTGACGGACAAGTTGATTGAGCGTAAAGATCCTCGATTGGAAAGAGTGATGCTTTCTCCTACTACGGCTGACAAGAAACGCGTACAGGTTACAGGCTCTGCTGATAAGAACTTAGTTCCGGCCCCGAATGGTACTCCTGAGCAGAATATGCAGAAATATGGTGTTTCCGCCTTTGTATATTCAAACACGGCTCCTACGATGTTGATGAGTTATCATGAGTTGAAATTCTTGCAAGCTGAGGCGTTATGTCGCTTAAACCGTACGTCTGACGCCGAGAAAGCGTTGAAAGAGGCGGTAGCTGCCGGAATCGCAAATGCTGAGAGAAGTGTCTCTTCTGCTATCACTTATATGGGTAGCAAAATGGTCGTGAATTCAGAAAAAATGACAGAGGAGACGGCCAATACATATTTCGATAACCAAGTTAAACCGTTGTTTGCTGTAAATCCTTTGAAAGAGACCATGATCCAGAAATATCTGGCTTTGTGGGGGGCATCGGGAGAGGCTACCGAGACTTTTAATGATATCCGTAGAATGAAAGGATTAGGAGAGAATTTCGTGACATTGGCGAATACGAAAAAATTCCCTCTTCGTATGCCTTATGGTAATAGTGACGTGGTATCAAATCCGGAAGTAAAAGCCGCTTATGGCGACGGTCAATACGTATATTCAGAGCCTGTATGGTGGGCTGGCGGAACTCGCTAATCTAACATATATAATATAATGTATAGGGTGCCTCTCCGATTATGGAGGGGCATCTTTTTTTGTTATATATCTTACATGTTTTGATAGCTTCCCTTATCCCACTTCCTTGGAAGGCTTATTGGTTTTATATGGAAATATAGATCATCTAACAATTGGTGCATGATTATCTAACAGACGTTGCATGATCATGCACCAACTGTTGGACGATCATGCACCAGTTGATAGATATTTAATGCTTCAAGAAAGAAGGTATAATGTGTTAAGAAGATATCGCTAAAAGTATGGGATAAAAAGGATAGGGAATTAAGGGAATGTTAAATTTTCATTGTCATAATGTTAGTATATTATATGGGTAAAAGTGTATTTGTAGTGATTGTTCTTTCATTATGTCACTATTTCCTGTTGTTTAACATTCTTTTTATACGATAAATTTCTTGACTTATCCTTTGAAAAGTAAATAAAATATCCGACTTTTGCTTCCATGATGAGTCAACCATTAGCAGAGAGATTACGTCCGAAGACGTTGGATGATTATATTGGACAGAAGCACCTGGTAGGCCAGGGAGCCGTGTTGAGGAAGATGATTGATGCGGGACGGGTTCCCTCTTTTATATTGTGGGGGCCGCCGGGAGTCGGGAAGACTACCTTAGCGCAGATCATAGCGAATAAGTTGGATGCGCCTTTTTATACGTTAAGCGCGATCAGTTCGGGAGTGAAGGACGTGCGGGAGGTGATAGAGAAGGCCAAGAGCAACCGCTTCTTCAATACGGTATCGCCGATATTGTTTATTGATGAGATACACCGATTCAGTAAGTCGCAGCAAGACTCATTGCTGAACGCCGTGGAGACGGGCGTGGTGACGCTGATTGGGGCAACCACGGAGAATCCCTCGTTCGAGGTAATCCGTCCTTTGTTATCCCGTTGTCAGGTGTACGTGTTGAAATCGCTGGACAAGAATGACTTGCTTACGCTATTGCATAAGGCGATCGCCGAGGATGTCGTTCTGAAGGATAAAAACATAAGGCTGACGGAAACGGATGCCATGTTACGTTACTCGGGAGGAGATGCCCGGAAGTTGCTGAATATTCTGGAACTGGTGGTGTCTGCCGAGGAGAGTGACAATATTGAGATTCTGGATGAGAAGGTAGTGGAGAGGTTGCAGGAGAACCCTGCGGCGTATGATAAGGGAGGGGAGATGCATTACGATATAATCTCCGCTTTTATCAAGTCGATCCGGGGTAGCGATCCCGATGGCGCCATTTACTGGCTCGCCCGTATGGTGGCCGGGGGAGAAGACCCTGAGTTTATCGCACGGCGGTTGGTGATCTCCGCTTCTGAGGATATCGGATTGGCGAATCCGAATGCGCTTTTGCTGGCGAACGCATGTTTCGATGCCTTGAAGAAGATCGGCTGGCCGGAGGGCCGGATCATCCTGGCCGAGACGACCGTTTATCTGGCTTGCAGCCCGAAAAGTAATTCGGCCTATATGGCGATCAACGACGCTTTGGCACTTGTTAACCGGACTGGGAATTTACCCGTACCGCTTCATCTACGCAACGCGCCTACCAAATTAATGGCTGAATTGGAGTATGGCAAGGAATATAAATATGCGCACGACTACGAAAATCATTTTGTAAAGCAGGAGTATCTTCCGAAGGAAATTTTGGGCGAACGTTTGTGGAAAGGACAGGAAAATCCGGCCGAGCACAAACTAATTGAGCAAATGAGGCGCCTTTGGGGAGATCGTTTTTAATTGACATATTCTGATTGTAAATTAAAAAATGCTCGAAAAGTGTCGGCAAATGAGAAAAAATAGTTACATTAGCCGCCTATTTTTGAAAAAATAGTTACTTTATTTATAATAACATTCTAAAAAGACATTGGTATGAAGAAGCACAATTTTTATGCAGGTCCTTCTATCTTGAGCGAGTATACAATTAAGAATACAGCCGCTGCGGTAGAAAATTTTGCGGGTATGGGGTTATCACTTCTTGAGATCTCTCATAGAAGTAAGGAGTTTGTAGCCGTAAACGACGAGGCACGTGCGTTGATCAAGGAATTACTGGATGTTCCGGCAGGCTATGAGGTTGTATTCATGGGCGGTGGCGCCAGCATGCAGTTCTGTATGGTTCCTTACAATCTGTTGAATAAGAAAGCCTCTTATTTGGATACCGGCACATGGGCTTCGAACGCTATCAAGGAAGCTAAGTTGTTTGGGGAGGTAGATGTTGTCGCTTCTTCCAAAGACAAGAACTATACTTACATCCCGAAGGGTTATGCGATCGCTGATGACTCGGATTATTTCCATTTTACTTCTAATAATACGATTTACGGAACAGAGATGCGTAAAGATCCAGATGTGAAGCAACGTTTGGTTTGCGATATGTCTTCCGATATTTTCTCTCGTCCGATCGATATTTCCAAATATGATATTATCTATGCGGGTGCTCAAAAGAACTTGGCTCCTGCCGGCGTGACTTTGGCTATCGTTCGTGTGGACGCTTTAGGACATGTAGACCGTCCGATCCCGACCATGTTGAACTACGCTACCCATATTAAAAAGGATTCCATGTTCAATACACCTCCTGTATTGCCTATTTACGCGGCTTTACAGACCTTGAAATGGTATAAGGAACAAGGTGGTATCGCCGCTATGGAGAAGAAGGATCTTGAGAACGCGGCGATCTTATACGATGAGATCGATCGCAATAAGTTGTTCCGTGGTACGGTAGCGGAGGAAGATCGTTCGATCATGAATGTTTGTTTCGTGATGAATGATGAGTATAAGGAGTTGGAGGACGAGTTCAGTAAATATGCTACTGCCGCTGGTATGGTAGGTATCAAGGGACACCGTTCTGTAGGTGGTTTCCGTGCCTCTCTTTATAACGCGATGCCGAAGAGCAGCGTGGAGGCTTTGGTAGCTTGCATGAAAGAGTTCGAGAAACAACATTAATCAAGGAGGATTCAGACATGGCAAAGATATTAGTTGCTACAGAGAAACCTTTCGCCGCTGTCGCTGTGAAAGGTATCCGGGAGGTAGTGGAAGGCGCTGGTATGGAACTGGCTCTTTTGGAGAAATATACAGAGAAGGCGCAATTGCTGGATGCGGTTAAGGATGCCGATGCCGTGATTATCCGTAGCGATAAGGTGGACGCTGAGGTATTGGATGCCGCTAAGAACCTGAAGATCGTGGTTCGTGCCGGTGCGGGGTATGATAACGTGGACTTGGATGCGGCTACTGCCCATAAGGTATGCGTGATGAATACGCCGGGACAAAACTCTAACGCTGTCGCCGAATTGGTATTCGGTATGTTGGTGTACGGGGTTCGTAATTTCTATAACGGAACTTCCGGAACAGAGTTGAAAGGAAAGAAATTGGGTATCTTGGCTTATGGAAACGTGGGCCGTAACGTGGCTCGTATCGCTAAAGGCTTCGGTATGGAGGTTTACGCTTATGACGCGTTCTGTCCGGCTTCCGTGATTGAGGCCGATGGTGTGAAGGCTGTAGCTTCTACGGCGGACTTGTTCAAGGCTTGCCAGATCGTTTCCTTGCATATCCCGGCTACGGCCGAGACGAAGGGTTCTATCAATTTCGAGTTGATGAATTCCATGCCGAAGGGAGCTATCGTAGTGAATACGGCTCGTAAGGAGGTGATGGATGAGGCTGGCCTCGCTAAGATGTTGGAAGAGCGTCCGGATTTCAAGTACTTGACAGATATTATGCCCGCTATCCATGCGGAATTGGCCGAAAAATATGCCGGTCGTTATTTCAGCACCCCGAAAAAGATGGGTGCCCAGACCGCCGAGGCTAATATCAACGCTGGTATCGCCGCCGCCAAGCAGATCGTTGATTTCTTGGTGAATGGCAATGAAAAGTATCGGGTTAATAAATGAGAATATCCGGTTGTAGAGACGGGTACGCCCCGTCTCTACATTGATACATAAACCAATTAGATTTAATTACCATGGCAAAAATAAAACCTTTCAAGGGAGTTCGTCCACCAAAAGAATTTATAGAGGAGGTGGCTTCCCGCCCCTATGACGTATTGAACTCGCAAGAAGCTCGTGCGGAAGCGGAAGGAAACGAGAAATCCCTTTACCATATCATTAAACCGGAAATCGATTTCCCAGAAGGGACGGATGAGCATGATCCGGCTGTTTACCTGAAGGCCGCCGCCAATTTCAATAATTTTCAGGAAAAAGGTTGGTTGGTTCAGGATCAGAAAGAATGCTATTATGTTTATGCCCAAACCATGAATGGCAAGACTCAATATGGGTTGGTAGTCGGGGCTTATGTTCCCGATTATATGAATGGCACGATCAAGAAACATGAGCTGACCCGCCGTGACAAGGAGGAGGATCGCATGAAGCACGTACGTGTCAACAACGCTAATATCGAGCCGGTATTCTTCGCTTATCCCGACAACTCAGAGTTAGACGCTATCGTAATGAAATATACGGCTCGTGAGCCTGAATATAATTTCGTGGCGAAATTAGACGGTTTCGGCCATACGTTCTGGATTATCGATGAGGATAAGGACATCGCCCGCATCACGGAGTTATTCGGGGAGATGCCTGCGTTGTATATTGCCGACGGACATCATCGTTCCGCCGCCGCTGCTTTGGTAGGAGCGGAGAAGGCCAAGCAAAACCCGGATCATAAGGGAGACGAGGAGTATAACTATTTCATGGCTGTTTGCTTCCCGGCCAACCAATTGACCATTATCGATTACAACCGTGTGGTAAAAGACTTGAACGGCTTGACCGAGGAACAATTCGTTGAGAGATTAACGAAAAACTTCGTGGTAGAGGAGAAGGGCTCTGCTATTTACAAACCGGGTGCCTTGCACAATTTCTCCCTGTATTTAGGAGGGAAATGGTATTCTTTGACCGCTAAGCCCGGTACGTACGATGACAATGACCCGATAGGCGTATTGGATGTCACGATCTCTTCGAACTTGATTCTGGATGAGATTTTAGGCATTAAGGATTTACGTTCGGACAAGCGAATCGATTTCGTGGGAGGTATCCGTGGCCTGGGTGAATTGAAACGCCGTGTGGATAGCGGTGAGATGAAGGTTGCCTTGGCTTTGTATCCCGTTACGATGAAGCAATTGATGGATATCGCCGATACGGGTAATATTATGCCGCCGAAGACGACGTGGTTCGAACCGAAGCTTCGCTCCGGTTTGGTGATCCATAAATTGGATTAAGTCTTATATACATAAATATAGCTTTGGATTGGGGTATAATCGTTGAAGATTATACCCTTTTTTATCCTTGTAACCTAGATATACGGAATAAATTGTATCTTTAGGACTTAAATAGTATCGCAATGGGTAAAATAAAAAATATAGTATTCGATCTGGGGGCGTTATCATAGATTTGGACCGGGATGAACCTGTTCGTCGTTTAATAGAGATTGGGGTCAAAGATGCCGATGGATTGATAGATCCTTACGAACAAAAAGGGGTTTTTCAAGATCTGGAGACCGGAAAGATCGGAGTAGAGGAGTTTTGTCGCTATTTACGGAAGCATACGGGTAAAGACCTTTCTTATGAGGATATTTGTTGGGCTTGGTTTGGCTTCATTGGTGGCGTTCCCCAATATAAATTGGACTACATATTAAAACTCCGTGAGAAATATCAAGTCTATTTATTGAGCAATACAAATCCGATCATACAGCTTGAATGGGCACAGACAAAAGAGTTTACGCCGGCGGGCCGTCCATTAAATGATTATTTCGATAAATTGTATCTCTCTTATGAAATCGGTGTCACGAAGCCAGATCGTGAAATTTTTGATCGCATGGTCTTGGATTCAGGAATCAGACCAGAGGAAACATTATTTGTAGATGATGGTAAGAATAATATCGTAGTGGGGCAGGAACTGGGGTTCCATACATATCAGCCTTTGAATGGAGAGGATTGGAGAGGGAGGCTCGATGAAATACTCTCAAAATCATAGGATCTCTATTCCTCTTAATTAAATCTATATCATTGAAAATGACAAATACTACTTTAAATTTGGAAGAACTACTCTGTGATGTAAACGAGCTAGTCGATACGCTTTGGATCGTCACATTAGGTAATGAAAAGGTTGAGATAGTCAAAGATTCGATGACTCCCGAAAGGGAAGGAGAATGTTTGGATTATACAGAACTTTGCCAGACTTACATTCAAGAATATGTATATCCTGCGGATTTAGGGAAATGGGAGGAGATCTTATCCTTGAATTCATTGCGGCAAATGGCGGCTAGCGGCGTAGCAAATAAGAAGTTCGACATGCGTTTCTGTAATGATTTGTTGGGTTTTGAGTGGCATGAGGCTTTTATTCGTATCTTGAAAGATAAGAGTGGAATTCCGGATCGTGTCATTCTTTCCAGCCGCTATGTGAATCATTGTCGCAAGGCACAGATCGTAGAGGCTGCCGTTCAGACTGAGTATGATTATGTCGTTTATATAGAGGCAAATACGAATAGCTATGTCATGTATACTTCCAATCGTGAAAGTGGGACGCCGGTCCCCCCGATAGCGAGTAATGACTATGAAAAAGAGGTAGCCGAGTTCCACCACAAATATGTGCCGGAGGATCAGCGAGATGAGTTAACCCGAAATCTTTCCCTAGATCATGTCTTATCTATCTTACAAAATTCCCGTGAGTATGTCTTGTTCTGTCAGGTGATGGAGAATGGCGTTTTTAGGGATAAGAAGTTGCGTTTTAGCTTTTTCGATAAGGAGAGGAATATACTTCTTTTGACCCGGACCGATATTATGGAGGTTCGTGAGGAAGAGCGGCAAAGGCAATTACTTCAAGATGCCCTACAAGTGGCTAAATCGGCAAATCAGGCTAAATCAGATTTCTTATCCCGTATGAGCCATGATATACGTACTCCGATGAATGCCATTATCGGTATGACCACTATCGCCAGTATGCATATCGACGATCGGGAGCGTATAGTGGATTGCTTGAAGAAGATTATGGTTTCTTCCAAATTGTTATTGAACTTGATCAATGAGGTCTTGGATATGTCTAAGGTAGAGAGCGGACATATTTTGCTGACAGACGAGGAGTTCGATATGGGCGAGTTATTGCAAAGCGTAATTACTATGGTTCAGACTTCGGTCAGTCAGAAGTTTCAGGATTTCCGGGTTCACTTGTTTCAAATCAAACATGAAAAGCTGATTGGCGATGTGCAACGGATTCAGCAAGTATTGTTGAATTTGCTGTCGAACGCCATAAAGTATACGCCGGACTATGGGAAAATAACACTTGAGATACGGGAAAAGCCAATTAAAAATGGTAATTATGGTTTATTTGAGGTTACGGTTATAGACAATGGTATCGGGATAAAGCCGGATTTCTTACACAAGGTTTTCGAACCATTTGAACGTGCGGAAGACGCAACCTTGCGGAATATACAAGGAACCGGCTTAGGTATGGCGATAAGCCGTAATATCGCTCATATGATGAATGGTGAGATTCTGGTGGAGAGTGAATATGGCAAAGGTTCCGTTTTTACATTTACGATGCAGTTGAAATTGCAGGATCAAGGGTGTTTTGAGGATGATCATTTAAGGGATTTACCGGTTCTCGTGGTAGACGATGATATCGTGTGTTGCGAGAACGCATGTATGAGGATTAACGAGATCGGTATGAAAGGTGAATATGCCATTTCTGGTGAGGAGGCTATCGGGAAAGTAGAGAGGGCACATCATCTTAATGATGACTATTTTGCCGTTATCCTTGATCTGAAAATGCCGGGAATGGATGGAATCGAGACCGCTACCCGTATCCGAAAAGTCGTTGGCCGGGATATTCCGATCATTATTCTTTCCGCTTATGATTGTCCGCATTTTGAGGAGATAGCCCAACGAGCCGGTGTCGATGGATTCATAAGTAAGCCGTTGATGAAATCCAAGTTATTTTATTTGATGAAAAGTTTCGCTATCAAGCAAGAGGAAAAAGAGGAAGAGACGGAGAAGCCTCAATATCCTTTCGGTAACTTTGAGGGTAAGCGGATCTTGCTGGTGGAAGATAATAGCTTGAATAGGGAAATAGCGACTGTGTTACTAGAAGAGACCGGTGCGGTGGTAGAGGAGGCGGAAAATGGCCTTGTCGCGGTGAATATGGTAAAAAACTCTAGTCCGGGATATTATGACTTGGTATTTATGGATATCCAGATGCCGGTCATGAACGGGTACGACTCTACTCGCCATATTCGGGCATTAGAACGTCCGGATATCAAGTCCATGCCGATAATAGCCATGTCTGCGAACGCATTTGCGGAAGACATCAAGTTGTGTAAAGAATCCGGAATGAATGAGCATATCGCTAAGCCGATCGATTTCGGGAAAGTTCTTGAGATCTTAGAGAAATACTTGTAGATATAAGGATATAAAAAAGGCCATATCTTAGCTAAGCGCTATCAGATACGGCCTCTTTTTTGTGTTATTTACTGGATGCCACGTTCTCTCAAACGTTTCTGCCAGTTCCATGCGGATTGCAGGGTGTCGGCTAAAGTCTCCTTGGCGGTCCAGCCTAATACCTTATTCGCGTGCTCCGGATTGGCCCATACCTTCTCGATATCACCTTCACGACGGCCCACGATCTTGTGCGGAACCTTAACGCCTGTTGTCTGCTCGAAGGTATTGATCAGTTCAAGGACAGAAACACCATTGCCGGTACCTAGGTTGAATATCTCGATATGCTCATCAGACTTATTCTCAAGCATACGGTCCATAGCGATTACATGCGCTTTCGCCAAGTCTACGACATTGATATAGTCACGGATGCAAGAGCCGTCTGCCGTATCATAATCATCGCCGAATACGCTTAATTCCTTGCGGATACCCATAGCCGTCTGTGTCAAGTACGGGATCAAGTTCTGGGGAACACCATTTGGCAACTCGCCGATCTCTGCGCTTGGGTGAGCGCCTATCGGGTTGAAGTAGCGCAAGATGATACTCTTGAAAGGCGCTCCCGCATGGATCGTATCCCGGATAATCTCCTCGTTGATCTGCTTCGTGTTTCCATAAGGAGACATAGCGGGTTTGATCGGGGCATTCTCGGTTACCGGCAAGTTCTCCGGATCCGGTTGTCCGTATACCGTACAAGAGGAAGAGAATACGATACCTTCGATATTGAATTCAGGCATCATCTCCAACAAGTTCACCAAAGTGACAATATTATTGCGATAATACTTCAAAGGCTGCTGTACGGATTCTCCTACCGCCTTGCTAGCGGCGAACAAGATAATGCCTTTGATGCCCGGATGAGCTTCCAATGCCTTGCGAGTACCTTCCTTATCCTTTAGATCCAATTGGATAAACTCCGGACGGATGCCCGTGATTTTCTCGATACCATCGAGCACCTCGATATTCGAGTTTGACAAATCGTCGATAATGACTACCTCATATCCGGCGTTCTGCAATTCTACTGTGGTGTGTGAGCCGATATAACCGGTTCCGCCCGCTACTAAAATCTTCTTTTTCATTCTAGTGTTCATTTAGATAAGTTTGTTATACGATACCCGAGAATCCCATAAAAGCCATAGCTAGCAAACCGGCCGTTATCAAGGCGATAGGAGTGCCTTTCATGCCTTCCGGAACATGCGTCATGGCTAGTTGCTCCCGAATACCCGCGAAGATAATCAAAGCTAGCGCAAATCCAATAGCGGTCGAGATAGCATATACCACAGATTCTAATAAATTATACTCTTTTTGGATTACAAGGATCGCCACACCCAAGATACAGCAGTTCGTGGTGATCAACGGAAGGAATACGCCCAACGCCTGGTAAAGGGCGGGAGAGACCTTCTTCAATATGATTTCCACCATCTGAACCAAGGCGGCGATGATCAAGATGAAACTGATCGTCTGCATGAACCCTAATCCGAAAGCGTCCAATATGTATTTTTGCACGAGGAATGTAACAATCGTGGCGATCGTAAGCACGAACGTAACGGCGGCTCCCATGCCTGCGGCAGTCTCCACTTTCTTAGATACCCCCAAGAACGGACAAATTCCCAAGAACTGTGCCAGTACAACGTTATTAACGAATACGGCGGCGATAAATATCAATATATATTCCATATGATCCGTTTATTATGCTTTACGCAGTTTGTTTACTATTGCTACCAGATAACCCAAGGCGATAAACGCTCCCGGAGCCAATACGAAGATCAGCGAACCATATTCCTCGGGCATCAAGGTTACGTTGAATAACTTACCGGTTCCCAAGAACTCACGGCAAGCGCCCAGCAGCGTAAGAGCCATCGTAAAGCCCAGTCCGATACCGATTCCGTCGAAAGCGGATGGGACTACGCCGTTCTTCGCAGCGAAAGCCTCGGCACGTCCTAGTACGATACAGTTTACCACGATCAACGGGATAAATAATCCCAAGCTAGCGTATAAAGCCGGGACGAACGCTTCCATGCACATCTGCACTACGGTCACGAACGTCGCGATCACAACGATATATCCCGGGATACGCACCAAGTCGGGGATTACGTTTTTCAAGGCGGAAATCACGATATTCGAGCAAATCAATACGAACATCGTAGCCAATCCCATACTCATGCCGTTGATGGCCGAAGAGGTCGTTCCCAAGGTAGGACACATACCTAACAGTAATACAAATGTCGGGTTCTCCGTGATGATACCATTCATCAATATTTTTAGATTACTCATTGTTCTGTCCTCCCTTTTTATTTGTTATCAGTTGAAGTGGCACCCGTTAGTCCGTCTACGCCAGCGAATGCGCTATACGCACGGTTCACGGCATCGAGGAACGCACGGCTGGAGATTGTCGCTGCCGTGATAGCGTCCACATCGCCACCATCTTTTGTTACTTTTAAGCCTCCGTCCGGAATCGTACGTCCCAAGACACTTTGCTTGTTCTTGTCCGCACGGAACCATTCTTGCATCTTGGCTCCCAAGCCCGGAGTCTCGGCGTGTTGCAATACGGAATAGTTCAAGATCTTGCCATCCATATCGAAACCTACGATAACCCGTATCTCACCGCTAAAGCCTTTTTTCGTATTACTCTCTACAGCTCCGCCAACGACTTGTCCGCCTTTCTTGGCAGGATAAATCTTGAGGGAATCACCATCGGAGGAGACGGCCATATAGACGTCCTCAGTCGGTTTGTTGTCGAACTCGGGAGCAACGGCTTTAATCGCTTCCTCCAAGGCGGTCGCTTTGGCTACCGCTATAGGGCCGGCGGTAAACTGGTTCACTCCGGCTAGGATCGCCCCTGCTACCAAGCAAATGCCTGTTAGTGAAAGGAGCATATTGGGTAATGTTGATTTTAATTTTGCCATGCTTACTTTCCTCCGAAATGTTTAGGTTTGATATAGCTGTTGATTAGCGGAGTAAATGCGTTCATGATCAGGATAGCGAACGACATACCTTCCGGGTAAGACCCGAACAAACGGATCACCGTGGTAAGGATTCCGATTCCCACGCCGTAGACAAGCATTCCGTTCTTGCTCATCGGCGAGGTTACGTAGTCGGTCGCCATAAAGATGGAGCCTAATAACAAACCACCGGATAATAAATGAACGAACGGGCTGGCGTATTGTACCGGATTCACCAAGTGCATGATGCCCGTGAATACGAATACGGTAGCCAAGATGGATACCGGGATCTGCCAAGTGATGATCTTTTTCCATAGCATGAATAAAAGACCGAGGATCAAGGCCAGGGCGCTCACTTCACCGAGACTACCTCCCATAGCCCCTACAAGCATATTCCCGTAAGACGGAAGCTCGGTCACGCCCTCGTTCATCAACGACAGTACCGTCGCGCCGGTCTGGGCGTCCGTATAAGTCATCGGGAAAACGTTCAAGGCATCTACCACCGGCCAAGTCGTCATCTGCGCCGGGAAGGAGATCAATAAGAATACACGTCCGACCAACGCCGGATTGAAAATATTATTACCTAATCCACCGAAAGACATCTTGCCGATGCCGATCGCCGCCAACGCTCCGATAATAATGATCCAGACCGGAAGGTTGGAAGGTAGGTTGAAGGCCAGCAATACACCCGTCAGGATAGCGGAGCCATCGCAAAGGGTCGGTTCCTTTTTCATCAGGAATCGCTGGATCAAATACTCGAATATCATACAGGCCAGAACCGATACGACCGTAACGATCAACGCTCCCAGACCGAAGAAATAAAGGGATACCAAGAAAGCCGGGATAAGGGCAATCAGTACACCATACATATTTTTGCTTATGCTGTCGCCACCATGGATGTGGGGCGAGGGCGATACGTATAAATTATTTTCCATGTTGCTCTTGTTTTATGACTTTCTAGACCGGATAATACCCATAACTTTTCCTTTACCCAACCGGATCTGATCCAGCAACGGACGGTTGGCCGGACAGGTATAACTACACGACCCGCACTCGATACAGTCGGTGATATAGTTCTTCTCCGCCAATTCCCAATTCTGGAATTCCGTGGCGTTCATCAATAGGGTAGGGTTCAATCCCATCGGGCAGACACCTACGCATTTGGCGCAACGGATGCAATCCCGGATCGGCTTGCGGACAGATTCCTCCGTCGTCAGTAATAAAACACCGGAGCTTCCTTTGCAAACCGGCACCTCGGCGCTGATCAACGCTTTACCCATCATCGGTCCGCCACCGATAATCTTACCCGTATTCTCGGGCAGGCCACCTGCGGCCTCGATCAAGCAACTGATCGGTGTTCCCATACGAACCAAGAAATTGGAAGGATTAGCTACCGCCTTACCCGTGATCGTCACCACACGCTCGAACAACGGTTTATTCTTTTGTACCGCCTCGTAAACGGCATAAGCAGTTCCTACGTTCTGTACCACGGCACCCGCCGAGATAGGAAGCGCACCACTTTTTACCTGACGGCGAATAACGGCGTCGATCAATTGTTTCTCGCCTCCTTGCGGATATTGTACCTTAAGCGGCATGATCTCTATACCTTTATAATTTACCGCCAACTTTTGCAGATGGGCGATAGCGTCCGGCTTGTTATTCTCGATACCGATCACGGCCTTGTTCACGTTGACCGCTTTCATTAGGATCGTGACACCGACTAGGATTTGCTCGCCTTTCTCCAGCATCAACGAATGGTCGGAAGTAAGATAAGGCTCACACTCCACGGCGTTGATGATTACGATCTCTGCCTTGTTTCCGGGAGGCGGCATCAATTTCACCTGCGTAGGGAAAGTTGCTCCACCCAGACCGACGATACCGGAAGCGGCGATCTTATCCACGATTTCCTTGGAAGACAGCGTGCACTCCTTCACTAAGGTCTCGCTGCGGTCGATCGTCTCTTCCCATTCATCACCTTCCACATCTATATAGATAGCGGGACGTTTGTATCCGCTAGCGTCGAGAGCGTTATCTATCTTGTTCACTTTGCCGGATACGGAAGAGTGGATGTTCGCTGATACGAAACCACCCGCCTTGGCTAGCAATGTACCCACCTTTACCAGATCCCCTTTCTTCACCACGGCCTGCGCTGGGGCACCGATATGCTGGCTGAGGGGGATAATCACCTGTTTAGGCGTAGCGAGAGCCGTAATTTTCTTACCGGCAGACAGTTTATTCTCGGGGGGATGTATACCTCCGATTCGAAATGTCCTTAGCATACTATTAGATTTTAATTTAGATTTGTTTTTTCTTCACTTGTAGCTTTCGGTGTGGCTTCCGGTTTCACGGTAGCCTCTGCCTTCGGCGCCGGTTTCACGGTCTCCGCTTTCGGAGCGGGAGCGGCTTCCTTGCGAGGAGGGAAATTCAGCTCATGAATAGCTCCTGTCGGACATACAGCCACGCATTTGCGGCATAAACGACACTTCGTATAATCGATATAAGCTACGTTATTTGTTACGGTGATTGCCTCGAACGGACATTCCTTGGCACATTTGCCACAGCCGATACAAGCGTTGGCACAAGCCTTGCGAGCGGCGGCTCCCTTGTCCTTATTTACGCAAGACACGTAAATCCGGCGTGATTTAGGTCCTTTCTTTCTTAGCTCGATGATATTCTTCGGGCAAGCCTTCACACAAGCACCACAGGAAGTACATTTTTCCTCGTCTACCTCGGCGATTCCCGTAGCCGGGTTGATGTGGATGGCGTCGAAAGCGCAGGCGTTCACGCAGTCGCCATAACCTAGGCAACCGAAAGAACAATTCGTCTCGCCTCCGTAAAGGGTAGAGGCGATGGCGCAACTTTTCGTTCCATCATAAGAGTTTGTACGTGGGCGGGCCTGACAAGTTCCGTTGCAACGGACAACGGCTACCATGGGTTCGGCTGTACCCGCCTCTTTACCCAGTATTGTAGCGACCTTGGCCATGACCGGGCCACCACCAACGGGGCAGAGCAATCCGTCTAATGAGTCAGCTTTTACGCAAGCGCCTGCGAATCCGGCGCAACCCGGATAACCGCAACCTCCACAGTTCGCCCCGGGAAGGACTTCCTGTACTTGTGCGATGCGAGGATCTTCGTAGACTTCAAATTTCTTGGAAGCAGCGTAGAGGAAAACCGCTCCGACCGCCCCGATTGCTCCTAATGAAATAACGGCAATTAAAATCATGATATATTATCAATTAAGTTTTTTCAAAGTAAATATAAATCGTCTTTTTAGTTTGTCACGCATTAAGTATAGTATACAGTAATAAGGCAGTAAAAGCGATAAACCGGTTAACCCGCTCGTGGTCTCGTCCCATTGTAGATTCGTCCCGATTACGATGGCCCCCACGACTATCACCAAAGGAATGACAAATGCTAGCAATACGGCCTGAAGTCCCATGGAATTTTGTCCGCATATTATCACTACCTCGTTTACGTGAAACCGTCCCGACCGATCGGGTACCTCAATGATCTTATCCTTTTTCTCGGATGCCGAGCACATAGACTGTGCGTGGCATCCCGAGCATGCGGATTGTTGGGTAATGCGGACGAAGACGGTGTCGCCATCGATCTTCTCTACAAATCCTGTATGATTTATACTTTCGCTCATATTTGTAATCTCGACATTGCAAAATCAAGGCAAAAGTAAGTATAATTTAGAAACTATGTCACGATTAACAAAGTTTATTATTCGAAATCTTAAATCCTAGCTTACCATTTGTAATTAAAACCGAAACTTAACAACTCATTAAGCTGGAAATAACTCTTGTTATCCTCTGTTTTTTCCACTCCATCGTCGTATCTAAGGTGAAAATAGATACGTGTGGAGAAAAAGCGGCTGATGGCCAGAACCAAGGTATTCTCGAACTCCCCGATGGTATGATCGCCGTAAGTGGTAAAGAAATAAAGACGGGATTGCCAGCTTACGTTACGGTTGAAATCGAAGGCGAGGTCTGCGCGGATCGTGGAACCTATTTGGCTTAGCTTGTTATTGAACTCACCGGTTTCCTCGTTTTTCTTGAAACCGTGACGGCTATAATCGATCTCTTGTGTCGTATACATATATGTATAGGAGATCGGCGCCAAGTTGGTGCTGAATTTAATCTTCTTATGCTTGTCGGTAAATTGTTTTTCCAGCTCGTATTTCATACCGAGACCGAAGTTGATAGAGAACGGGGCTAGGAATGCGGCCTGTTTGATGCGCTCGTTCTCTTGGTAGTTGGTGAAGAACTGGGTCTTGAACTCAGCGTCGAACGTATAGTACCATTTGTTGAACGCTTGGTAGCCGACGTTGCTGTGTATACGGAATACGTCGTCACCGATCTTATAGTTCCTTAAGGTATCCTTCGGTGCCGTATATACGCTGGCTTTGAATTCCAGTTCGTTCGTTACTTGTACCTTATCTTTCTTATAGTCGTATTTTAAATTGTTCTTGGTGAACAGGTTCAAGTTGCTACTTCCACCTTTATACCAGTTCTCCGAAACGTAGTTCTGGGAGAATTGGATGGCGCTCTCGAAGGCCGATATCCAGTATCTCCGCTCCGGGATAAAGCGGGCGGGAGCGTCTACGTCCTCAAAATTGGCATCAGCCTCCACCTTGATCGGCAAGTCCTCATAAATATTCTTCTTGATGAATTTAGGTTTGATTACCTCATTGGGCAGATCCCTCTCGGAGTAGCGGAAATAAGTCGGGTAATTGTTCTGTACATATTTGTAAGCCATCTCCTCGAATTGTTTGTTTCGTTCCAGATCTTTGAAAATGGAATCTGCCCGGTATAGGTTATCATAGGGAGTCCTCTCCTTCAACGAATCGAAGTTGTAGAATATCAAGTTCTCGGGTAAATAATCTCCCCGGAAAACGATCGGCATGAACAAAGGGTTTACGATCACGGTATCCCGGAAGGTCATCGTATTATCGAAAATCGTGGAGGCGTCTCGTACCAGACGGGCCCAATACATCGCCTCGTCCGAGATTTCCAGCTCGTCTTTCTTCAAGAAACGCAGTAAATTCGTGCTTGGGGCCAAGGGCTCCGAGTAAGTCTTGTTTTGCTTCTCGAATTGCTTACGAATGTCTACGATGTTGTCTAATTCCTCTTCGCTAAGATTGATCGCGGGAATCGTATCATCCGATACGACTTGCTGTGCGGGACGTTGAACTATCGTTCCGGTAACTAGCTGGTTCTCTTGACTGTATGCCGAGCCTCCAATTAGTGAAAGTAATAATAGCGCATACACACCATGCCTCTTCATCATCATAATACCTTATTTACATCTATTAGTTGTAGTGGTCGCAAAATTAGCTAAAAAGAATGATATATAACATACGATTTGATATTTATCTGGGCAAAAGTTACGATCACTGAGGCAAAGCAGGTGTGTCTAACGAGGCTTATACGGACTTGCCTCAGTACTCCGCTGGAAGTACTGGAATACTTCGCTCAAAGTACTTCAGTACTTCCTGCGTAGTACCGAAGTAATTCCATGAGAAGTACTGTCTTTAGTGCCGGGCTTCGGGTCGGGAATCGGAAGAGTCCTGCCGAAGCCCGGGTCAGTTCTGGAGATATTCAGCGAGAAATAAAAACATTAAATTTGGCATGTCTCGATGAAAATCGCTAACTTTGCGGTTTCGAAATGCAGGTGTGCAATTAAAAAGATAACTAAAATATTACTATCGTGGCAGATACAAAGTACATTTTCGTTACAGGCGGCGTGGTCTCTTCCTTAGGTAAGGGTATTATTTCCGCTTCTTTAGGTAAGCTCCTTCAAGCAAGAGGTTACAAGGTTACTATCCAAAAATTTGATCCTTACATCAACATCGACCCGGGTACGTTGAACCCTTATGAACATGGGGAATGTTACGTGACCGTCGATGGACATGAGGCTGACTTGGACTTGGGCCATTACGAGCGTTTCTTGAATGTCCAGACTACCCGTGCGAATAATATCACTACCGGACGTATCTATCAAAGCGTGATCAACAAGGAGCGTAAGGGGGATTATCTGGGTAAGACGGTGCAGGTGGTGCCTCATATCACGGATGAGATCAAGCGTAACGTGAAATTATTGGGTAGCAAGTATAAATTTGACTTCGTGATCACCGAGATCGGTGGTACGGTGGGTGATATCGAGTCTCTGCCTTTCATAGAGAGCGTTCGCCAGTTGAAATGGGAGCTGGGCAAGAACTGCCTTTGCGTACATCTTACTTACGTGCCTTATATCGCCGCGGCGAAAGAGTATAAGACGAAGCCTACGCAACATTCCGTGAAGCAATTGCAGGAATTAGGCATCCAGCCAGACGTGTTGGTTTTACGTACGGAGCATGAGCTGAACGCGAACTTGTTACGTAAGGTGGCGTTGTTCTGTAACGTGGCCGAGGATTCCGTGATCCAGTCGATCGACGTACCGACGATCTACGAGGTTCCTTTGGTATTGCAACGCCAGAAGATGGACGAGGTGGTCTTGCGTAAGGTCGGTATGGAAGTCGGCCCGACTCCGGAGTTGAAGCCTTGGAAGGAATTCCTTGCCTTGAAGAGCACGGCTACGGATACGGTGAAGATCGGTTTGGTTGGTAAATACGTGGAATTGCAAGACGCTTATAAGTCGATCGACGAGTCTTTGTTGCAAGCCGCTATTTACAATCATCATAAACTGGATTTGCATTTGTTCCATTCGGAGAAATTAAATAACGAGAACGCCGCCGAGCAATTGAAGGATATGGATGGTATCTTGATCGCCCCCGGATTCGGGCAGAGAGGTATCGAGGGCAAGTTTGCCGCTATCAAATACGCTCGTGAGCATGATGTCCCTTGCTTGGGCATCTGCTTGGGTATGCAGTGCATGGTGATCGAGTTTGCGCGTGACGTGTTAGGTTTGGCGGATGCCAACTCTACGGAGATGGAGCCGAATACGGCACATAAGGTGATCGACTTGATGGAGGAGCAGAAGAACGTTACCAATATGGGAGGTTCCATGCGTTTGGGCGCTTACGACTGTATGCTGAAAGAGGGCTCCAAGGTATTGGAGGCATACGGCAAGGAGCATATCCAAGAGCGTCATCGCCATCGTTTCGAGTTCAACAACGAGTATAAGAAGCAATACGAGGCCGCCGGTATGATGTGTACGGGTGAGAATCCGGAGACAAATCTGGTAGAGGTGGTAGAGATCCCCGCCTTGAAATGGTTCGTGGGCGTTCAATATCATCCGGAGTACAACAGTACCGTGGTGAATCCGAATCCTCTTTTCCTCAGCTTCGTGAAAGCTGCTATCGAAAATAAAAAATAATTGGTGATAAATGGATAAAAACACATTAATAGGTTTTCTGCTGATCGGTGTCGTATTATTCGCGTTTAGCTGGTTCAACCGGCCAACGCCTGAGCAGTTGGAGGCACAGCGCCGTTACCAAGATTCAATCGCGAAGATTGAGTATGCTCAGCAACTGGAGTTGCAGAAACAAGAGAACAAGAGTGCTTTAGTGGAGGATTCGTTGGAGAACCTGCCGGACTCGGTACGGGCGCAACGTTTGCAGCAGAGCTTCGGCGTATTCGGCGACGCTATGGTGGGCACGGAAGATTACACGACCCTGCAAAATGACGTGGTCGAGCTGCGTATCAGCAATAAGGGCGGACGTATTTGTTACGCACGCTTGAAGGAGTATGATACGTATAATGACGAGCCTCTCGTTTTGTTCGACGAGAAAGAGTCTAATTTTAATTTCACGTTGGTCACGGCAACGAACCGTGTCGTGAATACGAGCGATTTGTATTTTACCCCGGTTAAAGGTAATGACCCGAATTCCGTGATCATGCGTTTGAACACCGGCGAGGGTAGTCATCTGGATTTTACCTATACCTTGAAACCGGATGATTATATGGTGCAATACCAGATTCTGGGTACGGGATTGAACGGTGTCTTGGCACCGAGCACGAATGCCTTGGATTTGTTGTGGGAGCAGGATATCCGCCAACAGGAAAAAGGACGTAAGTTTGAGGATCGCTACGTGACCTTGAACTACAAGTTCATGGCGGACGACGTGGAACACCTGAGCGAGTCGAAGAGTGACAGCAAGCAGATCCCGAACCGCTTGAAATGGATCGGTTATAAGGATATGTTCTTCTCTACCGTATTGATCTCGCAAGAGGGCTTTGAGGCTACTACCTTAGACTCGAAAGCGATTCCGGAGGGGGATGTGTTGAAACAATTCAAGACGACCGCTTCCGTACCTTTCGACTTGCAAGGTAAGGAGGCCACGAACCTGTCCTTTTATTTCGGACCGAATAAGTTCGCCTTGTTGAAGTCCTTCGATAAGGGAGTCTCTGCCGAGCAGCAACTGGATCTGGAGAAGTTGGTTCCGCTAGGCTGGGGTATCTTCCGCTGGGTGAACCAATATTTCGTGATCCCCTTGTTCGACTTCTTGGGTAAGTTTATCCATAATTATGGTATCTTGATTCTTTTGATGACTATCATCGTGAAGATCATCCTTTTCCCGTTGACGTATAAGTCTTATATGTCGTCCGCCAAGATGCGTGTATTGCGTCCGCAAGTGGAGGAGATCAACGCTAAGTATCCCGGACAGGATAAGGCTATGGAACGGCAGAAAGCGACGATGGAGCTATATAGCCGTGCGGGGGCGAGCCCAATGAGTGGTTGCTTGCCGATGTTGTTGCAGATGCCGATCTTAATCGCTTTATTCATGTTCTTCCCGTCGGCGATCGAGTTACGTCACCAGAGTTTCCTTTGGGCGCACGACTTGTCTACTTACGACGCTATCTTTAGTTGGAATAAATATATTCCGATCATCACTCCGTATTTCGGAAATCACATCAGTTTGTTCTGTTTGTTGATGACGATCACGAATATTTTTTATACCAAGTATAATATGGAGATGACGAATACCGGGCAGCAACAGATGCCGGGCATGAAGGCCATGATGTACATGATGCCGTTGATGTTCTTGGTGTTCTTCAACCAGTATGCTTCCGGTTTGACGTATTACTATTTCATCTCTACGTTGATCACAATCGTGCAGACATTGATCTTCCGCTATACGATCAATGAGGATAAATTGTTAGCTAAGTTGGAGGCAAACAAACGGAAACCGATGAAGAAATCCGGTTTCATGAAACGTCTGGAAGAGGCTCAACGAGCACAGCAGGAGACGTTGCGTAAACAACAAGAGGCTAAGAAAAAACGATAGGATAATAGTAATTGTTGTCCTTGAAAAAGGTCCCTTTATCTGCTTATTGGTAGATAAAGGGACTTTTTTGTATATCTTGGCTCGTCTACTTGAAAAACAAGACGTCTTGATCATGATTCTATTTGTTTATTTGTATTTATTCAAAACTTTTTGTTTGTTTGCATTGTTTTGTATTCAAAAGATTGATGAGGAAATTGATTTTTTCTATATTGAGGAAATAGGGAGGTTATAAATAAGAGATTTTGTCAATGACAAAAAATGAACGATCGCTTCAATGGGTAATAGCGGGAATATTCTTCGTAGTATGCTTTGCTTTCTTTCAATGGATTTACCCAAACCATTTGTTCTTCAAAGAGCAGATGAGGATTTTTTTGTATACCACCGATTATTTTATCTCGTTCTGGGATGAGCCGGCTTGGTTGAGCTGTTATGTGGGGAATTTCTTGATACAGTTCTTCCATTTGACTGTGATAGGTCCGTTAATCGTGACGTGCGTGTTGTTGCTCTTATGGTATTACTCTATGCGGGTTTTACGCAAGTTCGGAAATGGTAATATGGTCTCCATATATGCGTTGTTTCCGGTAGCGTTAGAGTGGGGATTGATTTGCCGGTTGTCGTATAGTATAGCGTCTACGCTTACGTTGATTTTCGTGCTATGGCTCTTCTTGGGATACATCCGGATTAAGAATAAGAAAACGTCCGTTTGGGTGGCTTTTATACTTCTTCCCATAATTTATAGCATGGTCGGTAGCCGGCTGTTTGTCTTCTCCTTGATGGTGATATTCTATGAGGGAGCCAAGAATAGGAAACGGTGGTGGTTCTGGCTTTCTCTTTTGTTATCGAGTTATTTATATCCGTTGTTCATGCGTCATTTTTATGGATTGAGCATTGAGGAGGCCTATAAATATTCCCATGTGGATGGCTTGAGCGTATATTTCCCCGCTTTAGCGTTGATTCTAGAGATATTCGCTTTGGAGATTAAAAGTATACGTAGGATACGTCTGAACCGGCATAGCTTGCTTATTACCTTTTTAGTCGTATTTGGATTCTTTTCATTTGTTATAGCGGGTACGAACCGGAAGCGGGAAAAGGTTCTGGCAGTAGACCAAGCGATCTATAGGGGTGATTGGGAGCGAGTCTTGGATTTGTCTGCCGGATTTGATTCTCCCGATATCTTGGTAAGTTATTATAGGAATATCGCTTTCTCCAAGAAGAACGAGTTGCCCCAGAATTTGATGGATCATTATCAACGAGGGGCGGACGCCTTGTTCTTACCGATCGATTTGAGGTCTTCTATACTTCCCGTGTTTTTCAGTAATGAGGTGTATTATCAATTGGGAGATATGGATATGGCCCGTCACCGGGCGATCGAAGGAATCTTGTTCAGCCCTAAACAAAGAAGCGTACGGCAGATCAAGCGGCTGGTGGAGATTGATATGCGGCGAGGGGATATTGAGGAGGCTAGAAAATACCTGAACCTATTGGACGCGACGTTATTTTATCACTCATGGGCAAGGTCGAAGGAGGAACAGTTGAAGGGTGAGGAGACCTTGTCGATGGAGAAACGTTTGCCGAGGAAAAGTGATTGGGAGCGAGAGCACGACATACTAATGTCCATATCCGATTATCCGGGCGTACTGTCAAGTTTGGTGGCGGAATATCCGGAAAATAAACAGGCATTGGATTATTTGTTGTGCTATTATTTACTGAACGAGAATTTGAATAGTTTTAAGAATGCGTTCGATACTTATTATAAAGGAAAATTTGAGGTTGTACCCCGTTTGTACGAGGAGGCTTTGGTACAAGTCTTATCTAAAAGCTCGGACGAGGAGGTGGACGGTTATCAGATACCTCAAGATGTTATCGAGGATTACCAAGATTACATCCATTGTAAATCGGGTAGAAAAGCAAAGGAGGAATTACGAGAACGTTATTCCTCCACCTATTGGTACTACTCTGACTATATTCATTGAATAATAGTGTAAGTGATCAGCGGTTCGCAAGGAAGGCTAAGGCTTTCTCCATGTCCTCCGGTGTATCTATACCGATCGTTTCTTGCTCTGTGATGCCGACCTTGATTTTATATCCGTTTTCCAACCAGCGTAATTGCTCAAGGCTTTCCGCCAGTTCTAAAGCGGATTGAGGTAATTGGGTGATTTCTTTCAGCACTTGCGCACGATAGGCATATAACCCGATATGTTTGTAAAAGGTATGACTCGGCAACCATTCCGTATATTTCTTGCCCCGGATATAAGGAATAATAGATCGACTGAAATACATAGCCTCGTTGTTTTTGTTGAGTACGACTTTCGGGGAATTGGGATTGAATAGGGTACTCTCGAAATCATCGTCCGAACGGAAAGGCTTTACCAATGTCGCTATTTGCGTGTTTGCGTCGGCGAAGCAGGTTTTGATCGTCTGGATTTGCTCGGGATGGATAAAAGGCTCGTCACCTTGGATATTGACAATCACATCATACCCTTCGCCTATTTTCTGATAAGCCTCGTAGCAACGATCCGTACCGCTACGATGTTGATCGGAGGTCATGACGACTTGGCCACCGAAGGCTTTAACCGCATTCTCTATCCGGATATCGTCGGTAGCTACGCAAACGGAGTCTAAGACATCCTTTACTTGCTCATATACACGTTGTATCATGGGCTTTCCGTTCATATCCGCTAATGGCTTCCCCGGAAAACGGGTAGAGGCGTATCTCGCCGGAATAATTCCTATAAACTTCATCATTCTATATCGTTTTGTTAACTGGTTACTACTTTTCCTTCGCTTAACTGGATCAACTTATCCCGTTCGCCTACGATCCATACGATATCTCCTTCCTCGAAAACCGTACTAGGAGGCGGATTCTTGATCGAGCTACTTCCACGTTCGATACCGATTACCAAGCAAGCGGCTTTATCACGGATACCGGACTCTATGATGGAGCGGCCGATCAATCGGGAACCTTCCGAGATAATGATTTGCTCCATATTCATCTCTTCCTTTCTTGTGTTCGATTGCTCGGCGTATGATTTCTTGTAGCGTTCCTCCAGATATTTCCTAAAGTGCTCCAGATCATCATCTGCGCCAACTACTACCAGTTTATCGAACGGGTAGAGCCGCTCGTCTCCTCCCGGTATGTTGATTCGCTTCTCTCCCCGGATAATCGTTACGATATTTACGTTGCACTTTTGCCTGAAGTTTAATTCTTTCAGGCTTTTTCCCATACTGGGGGAATTCTGCTTCACCTCGAAATCTGCTAAATGGAGATCTCGTTCTAATAAGTGGTTCGCGAAACGCTGGTTAATCGGGGCTTTTCGCTCTTGCTCCACTTCTCTCGCTACAAGGTTACTGAAAAAATGCCGTTCCATCAAGATCGACTGCCTCTTTAGCCGTTTGGAGAATATCATTAATACGATAACAGCGGAGGCGACCGCCAGCATAATTCCTAGCGCAGCATTCAATAACCGTGCGACAGGAAGCATGACGAGACCGATACAGAGCAGGATTCTGAGGATCACGAGTGATACTAGGGGACCCCGGTTATATTTATTATCGTTCCATAATTGCTGGAACTCCACGGAATGATTCTTTTTCATCATGATCGCCCGCAACATCGGGGAGATCAGAGCTAGGATTAAGATCAAGGAGATTAGACTTCCTTGGATGCCGGGCAAATGTTTACAGATGAACGGAGTCACGATTTTTAGCCATAAAAAGATAAGTACTAGGCAGACGGCGGTATAAGTACCGACGATGCGGACCAAGGCTTTTAGTAACTTATTCCATGCGCTTTTTTGACGGATCGTATTGGAACCGGATGAATATCGCTCCAAGAACTGTTTCCAATTCTCCGGTATGATCCGCTCCGCCCATTTGTAGGTAGGTTCCGCTAGCCGGATCATATAAGGTGTGAAGAATGTCGTGATCACGGATACGGCGACAACGATCGGATACAGATATTGATCCGTCACGTTTAATGATAGTCCCAAACCTGCGATGATGAAGGCGAATTCTCCGATCTGCGCTAACGAGAAACCAGACTGGATGGCTATTTTTATCGGTTGTCCGGACAGTAATACTCCGAAGCTGGCGAAACAAATCTGTCCGGCCATGACTACGAGCGTGATAATGAAAATCGGGATTTTATACTCCCAGAGCATCTGAGGATCGATTAACATGCCTACAGACACGAAGAAAATCGCTCCAAATAAGTCTTTTACGGGTTTTACCAAATGCTCGATCCGTTCAGCGTCAATGGTCTCGGCCAAAATAGAACCCATGACAAAAGCTCCGAGAGCCGATGAGAATCCGGCTTTTGTGGCGATCATAACCATACCAAGGCATAGCCCGATGCTCACGATCAACAGAGTCTCCTCATTTAGGAAGCTTTTTGCCTTTTTCAGAAAAGAGGGGATCAAATAGATCCCGACAACGAAACAGAATAAAAGGAAAATGCCTAATTTGACCACGCTATCCAGCATCTCCATGCCTTCCACGTGTTTACTTACCGCTACGGTAGAAAGTAATACCATTAATAATACGGCGAATAGATCCTCCACCACCAAGATACCGAATACGACACCGGCGAATCGTTGGTTACGCAATCCCATGTCGTCGAATGCCTTGAAGATAATCGTCGTGGAAGACATCGATAACATACCTCCGAGGAAAAGACTGTTCATATGTCCCCAACCCAGTGATAAGCCCGTGATATATCCCGCTGTCATCATACCTATAACAACGGTTATGGCTCCAATGACGGCGGTTCCTCCCACCTTCATCAACTTCTTGAAACTGAAATCGAGCCCCAAAGCGAATAACAGGAAGATAACGCCTATATCAGCCCAGATACGGATACTTTCCACATCTGTAACTGTCGGTATTTGCTCGATGGAAGGTCCGGCGAGTATTCCGGCTACGATATACCCCAATACGACCGGTTGCTTTAACTTTTTGAATAACAGGGTAACCAACCCGGCGGATATGAGTATGACCGCAAGATCTGATATTAGCGCAGGTATCTGAGACATCGTTTATTGTTTTTTCGATTGCCAAAGTTAGGTATTTATTTTAATTTTGTGTCTCAAAACAGAAGCCAAAATGAAGAAGAAACATCCGATTGAAGCGCTTATAGAGCAAGGGGAACATCAACAACTTGATTTCAAGTTTGAGGTGAGCGACAGCAAGAAGATTGCCCGGACATTGAGTGCGTTCGCGAATACAGATGGCGGGCGGCTGCTGATTGGAGTGAAGGATAACGGCGCTATTTCAGGTGTGAGAAGTGAGGAGGAATATTATATGATCGAGGCTGCTTCTAAAATGTATACGCATCCCGAGGTGCCGTTTACAGCTAAGCGCTGGGATGTCAACGGGAAGACCGTATTGGAGGTCTATATCGCCCCAAGCGATGAGAAACCGCATACGGCACCGGATAAAGACGATAAATACAAGGCCTATATCCGGGTTGCAGACGAGAATATATTAGCGAACGAAGTCCTCATGCAAGCATGGAAGAAGCAGAAAACCAAAGAAGGTACATTGCTGAAAATAAGTAAGCCCGTCGAGATCCTGTTTTCTTGGCTCGACGAGCATCCTTATATCAGCATAAAGCAATTTTGCCGTATCGCCCATATCAATTATTATGCGGCCCGTAACATCCTAAGTGATTTGATGGCTATGGGAGCGATGGAATATGTCGTGATCGATAAATGTATTGCCTATAAACGGATCGCATAGACTCGTTTATAGGTTGATTACATAGACTTGCGCGCTCTCGAATCTGACGACTTTGATAGGAGTCCCTTTCTCGATGAAGCCAGACTCCGATACGCCGTCATACAACTCTCCCTCGATAGATACTTTACCCGAAGGACGTAAAACGGTAGCGGCCGTGCCCTCTTTTCCGATCAGTTGTGTCAAATTGGGGCTGGATACCGCTTTTTCCAAATCAGCGTTTAATGCCATTTTCTTTAGCGGTCCTTTATGTCCTATTTTGTTGGATAACCATATCACTAACGTGAATCCGATACCCAGACCTAATAGAACCGTTAAGGCGGCTCTGCCCGTATCCATTCCAGATACGTTTTGAAAATCAAAAACAGTATTGTTCAGTAAGCTCATCGTAAGTCCGCCGACCACGAGAATAATTCCACTTATCCCCGCTATGCCAAAGCCCGGGATCACGAATATCTCCAACATTATTAATATAACGCCGAGAATGAATAACAGGATTTCCCAGTTTTCAGCCAACCCGTCCATATAGAGAGGAGCGAAGTAAAGGATAGCCGCTATTATCGCGGCGGCGGATGGAAAACCAAGCCCCGGGGTTTGCATCTCGAAGTAAATACCACCGATGATAATAATGATTAATAAGCTCTGTATTACCGGACTCATAAAGAAACCTTTTACATTATCGAACCATGAGGGTTCATAACTTTTAATCTCATAGTCCTTACATCCGATATATTCTGTGATTACTTGATCCGGACTCTCGGCGATGCCATCGCAATAACCCCATTTGAGTGCTTCTTGAGAGGTAAGTGTCAATACCTTACTGCTATCGATGAGGTTGGGGACGATCACTCTGTCATCGACCATCGCTTCGGCGATTAAAGGATCTCTTTTCCATTTATAGATCGTGTCGCCGTTTTGTATAAGCGTATCTTTCCCTTGTGCCTCAGCCGTCGAACGGATCATGGAACGCATATAAGATTGATATTTATCAGGTAGAGCCGCACCCGTTTGATTGACAACCGTTGCCGCACCTATATTCGCCCCTTTCCGCATATAGATTTTCTTGCATGCTATGGAAATTAAAGCACCTGCTGAAGCTGCGTTATTATCGATAAATACATATACTGGTATGGGACTATATAAAATAGCCGTTCGCATAGAATCGGCAGATTCCAGTAATCCGCCGTATGTGTTCATATGCAATAAGATGGCATCGGCGTTCAATTGCTTGGCCTCTGATAATCCGTTATGGAGATAAATCCACGTGGTGTTATCGATCTCTTTTTTTATATCAATCGTATATATTAAGGACTTCTCTTTAGCCTCTGATTGAAGAGAGATTGCAAGTATTAATACTATAGCTGTTAATATTGTTAATAAACGTTTCATCTTGTTTGTATTATATTCGTTTTTAATATTTGGTTGAAAATTGTAACTGGCTTGTTGTAAATGTTGATTTTTGTAACTTGTGCAACTTGTAAATAATACTCATTTTCAGTAAGATTTACAACAAAAATATTAAGTTACGATTTTTAATATTAATATTTATCAAAGAACTGTATATCTCCATTTTTAATTTATATATTTGTTGCATCCTTCAATGTTTGAGGGATAATACTTATACAGTATTAAACTTTATTTAACTAGTAAAAATATGAATGCGTTGCAATTTCAGAAAAAATTATTGAGCATGCAAGAAAACATGATGAATTTTGCGCTTATGCTTACAGCGAATAGGGATGATGCCCAAGATCTGATGCAGGACACAACGCTGAAGGTTTTAGACAATCAAGAAAAATTTGTAGACAATATCAATTTTAAGGGCTGGGTCTTGACTGTGATGCGTAACATTTTCATTAACAATTATCACAAGATCGTTCGCACGCAAACTGTCGTAGATCAAGGTGTCGACTTATATAACTTGGATGTCGTGAACGATTCAGGTTTTGACTCTCCGGATGGCGCTTATCAAATTCAAGAGATCACGAAAGCGATCAACGGTTTGAACAATGAGTTGAAGGTTCCATTCTCTATGTTTTTGAGCGGCTATAAGTACAATGAGATCGCTGATAAACTGGATGTTCCTCTGGGGACGGTTAAGAGCCGTATTTTTTTCGCTCGACAAGAATTACAAAAAGTTTTAAAAGATTTTCGTCAAGGATAAAATTTACTTTATATAAAAGAAGCCGTCTTTAACAAAAGACGGCTTTCTTTTTATTCGGCCGGTTGGTATAAATATCTCTTGATGCTTCTTTTGGGTGTTTTCTCGAATTCTTCTTGATACAGCTTGAAACAGGTGATTTTACTGTAATTCGGCATCTCCTCGTTTACTTGGTCAATGTTGGTCTGCATCAACTTCTCGATTTCGGAATGTTGTATACCTGCCTTATCTACTTGCTCCCAATCGGGATAGATGAGGGCGACTAGTTTACCTCCTTGGGAGATGATGAGCGATTCCGCTACATATAGCATATTATTCAAGCGATCCTCGATCTCTTCCGGATAGATATTTTGTCCGCTGGGGCCTAGAATCATGGTTTTACTACGGCCGCGGATATATAAAAATCCATCTTTATCGAGGGTTCCCAGATCGCCGGTACGCATCCATCCGTCAGGCATCATAACGGCTTTCGTAGCCTCCGGATTCTTGTAATAACCGAGCATCACGTTCATACCCTTCACCAATATTTCTCCCACCTTGTTTTCCGGGTCCTCTGAATCGATGCGGACTTCCATACGGTCGACGATACGTCCTACGGAACCGGGCTTAAACTCATCCCATTGCGCATAGGAGACTAGCGGGCCACATTCGGTCATCCCGTAGCCTACGGTATAGCGGAAATGGATGGAATGAAGGAACGTTTCCACTTCTTTATTGATAGCGGCTCCTCCGATAACGATCTCCCCGAAGTTCCCTCCGAAAGACGCCGTTAACTTGGCGGAAATGGTATCCAGCACTTTCTGGTCTATATAGGGGACTTTCAAGAGCAATTTAATCAAAGGCTTCTCCAGTTCGGGGAATACCTTGTTTTTGATGATTTTCTCGATAATCAGAGGTACGGCTAGGATCAGCGCCGGCTTGATCGTCGTGAAAGCTTCCGCTATGATTTTCGGGCTGGGGGTACGTGTGAGGAAGTGTACATGGCAGCCTTTATTCACGGAATTCAATACCTCGAATGCCAATCCGTACATATGGGCCATCGGAAGCATACATACGATATTATCACCCGGATGGATGAACGGTAAATTGTCGTAAGCGAATTGCGTATTACTCCATAAGCTCCGATAGGGGATCATAACCCCTTTCGAGAAACTGGTGGTTCCGGAAGTATAATTAAGTACCGCTAATTCTTCCGGCTTTTCCACGTGATACCGAACATCGTTCGACGTGAATGAACGAGGGTACTTTTTACCGAAATATTCATTAATCCGATCTCTTACTACCCGGACTTCTTTGCTTTTACTGTGAATGATCGAGAAGTTATCCAGCATCATGAACAGTTTCACGTCAGGCATCATGCGTTCATTCATATTCTCCCAGTTGCTGGAAGCGGCAAGGACTGCCTTTGCCTCGGAATGATTTACGATATGATGTATATTATCCGGTTTGAATTCATGTAGGATAGGCACGGCTACGGCTCCATAAGCCAAGATCCCGAAGAAACAGATCGCCCAGTTGGAGGAGTTCCGTCCAACTAAAGCCACCTTATCCCCCTTTTTAATGCCGGCATGCTCTAGGATAATATGAAATTTCTCAATTCGACGAGCTACATCTTTATAATGGAAGGTATGTCCATTATAATCGGAGAACGCCGGGAGATCCCAATGCTCCTTGATGCTATTCTCTATGAGTCCTAAAAAACGATTCTCCATACTAATTTATTTATCAAATAACCATATGACAGGGTGGAAAGTTGTCAAAAGCCAAAGATAGTGCCTTTTCTGTAAATTATGAGTTTCAGTCTGCCGGAAACTGAAATATTCTTTACCTTTGCCTCTCCAAATAGAAGAATATGGTAGCACCTCTGGTAAAACGGATATGGATCTGGTGCAGGAATCTGTTGATCTTCCTGTTTGTATCCAGTATATTGGCGGTAATGGTATATAAATTTGTACCCGTATATTATACGCCATTGATGTTTATTCGTATGTATGAGCAGCATCAGGATGGGAAGAAAATGAAACTCGATCATACGTGGGTTCCTATATCCAAGATCGCCCAGCCTTTGGTTCAAGCGGTCATAGCGTCGGAGGATAACCTGTTCATGGAGCATAATGGCTTTGATGTGGAACAAATCCAGAAGGCACGGGCCGAGGCCGAGAAAGGTAAAAGGGTAAGAGGTGCCAGCACGATTTCCCAGCAGACCGCTAAGAATGTATTTCTTTGGCCGGGGAAAAGTTATTTACGGAAAGGTATCGAGGTCTATTTTACCTTCTTGATCGAATGGATATGGGGAAAGGAACGTATTATGGAAGTCTATCTGAACTCGATAGAGATGGGGGAGGGCATCTATGGCGCGGAGGCGGTAGCGGAGGCTCATTTCGGTAAGCATGCCTACCAATTGACCAAAAGCGAGGCAGCCTTGATAGCGGCCACACTTCCAAATCCCCGGAAGTTTAATTCTGCTAAACCGTCACCTTATATGCTGAAACGACAAGCGAAAATAATTTCCTTAATGGGAAAACTGATAAAAGTAGAAATGGGATATGGTGCCGGGCAAGTTGATCCCGGTACCGGAAAGGTTAAAAAAAGAAAGAAATGGAGAGCTTCCGTTATCATGACTTGGGACGAATCGCTTATGCCGATGCGTTAGAATATCAGACAGCTGCTTTCGAGGTCTTATTGGATGCGAAGGCAACGGGAAAGAAAGAGGATAATCAATTATTCTTTTGTGAGCATTTACCGGTCTTGACGATCGGTAAAAGTGGCAAGGACTCTAATTTGCTTATTCCCGAGGAAACTTTACGGGAACGAGGGGTCTCGTTTTACCATATAAACAGAGGGGGGGATATAACGTATCACGGGCCGGGACAGATTACCGGTTATCCGGTATTTGATCTGGAATATTGGAATCTGGGATTGAAACAATACATCCATATGCTGGAAGAGACGATCATCCGTTTCCTATCGCTTTACGACTTGAAAGGGGAACGTTTGGAAGGGGCGACGGGTGTATGGCTAGACCCTGAAGTACCGGGGCGTGCCCGTAAGATCTGTGCGATTGGCGTGAAAAGCAGCCGGTTCGTTACGATGCATGGCTTTGCTTTGAATATAAATACGGATCTGAGTTACTTTTCATTGATCAACCCTTGTGGTTTTACGGATAAAGGCGTTACCTCCTTGGCTATGGAGTTGGGGGTACCCCAAGACTTTGAGTTGGCAAAAAGTCAATTGAGATCGATTTTCATGGAAATCTTCGCTTGATATGGCAGTCATTCATTTCGCTCCTTTGCAAGGATATACGGATTCGGTTTATAGAGAGGCGCATACCCGAGTATTCGGGGGCGTAGATACCTATTATACTCCTTTCGTAAGGATAGAGAAAGGTGGTTTCCGGAATAAGGACTTGAAGGATATCGCTTGCGATAGAAATAGGCAGGTACATGTCGTACCGCAATTGATCGCTTCCACACCAGACGAGTTTCGGCCGATCGTGCGTTTATTCCAAGAGAATGGATACAAGGAAGCGGATATTAATTTAGGATGCCCTTTCCCTATGCAGGTCCGTGCGCATAGAGGCTCGGGACTTTTGCGGTACAAGGAAGAGGCCGAGTCTTTATTACGTACGATTGAGGAGTTCCCGGATATTTCTTTTTCTATGAAAATGCGTTTGGGGTGGGAGTGTACCGACGAGTCATTCGTGCTTCTTTCCTTATTAAATAAGTTACCTTTGAAGCATATAACCTTGCATCCCCGGTTAGGGATACAGCAATATAAAGGAGCTATCGATTGGGATGGATTCTCTCGTTTTTATGATGAATGTGAACTTCCCTTATATTATAATGGAGATTTAGTGGGGCTGGAAGATATCCGAGGAATAAAGGAGCGTTTTCCGGGGCTTGCCGGGATCATGCTGGGACGAGGGTTATTGGCCTCTCCTTGGCTGGCCACTGAGTTTGTGTCCGGACAGGTCTTGACCGTGAATGAGAGGCGGGATAAACTAGTCATGTTCCATGAGTCGTTGATGGATGAATATGCTGCCCGGTTGGAAGGTGGCGAGCATCAGGTATTATCTAAAATGAAGACAATCTGGGATTATCTTTTGCCGGAGGCCGATAAAAGGCTTCGCAAGAAAGTATTGAAAAGTACTTCCCTTACTTCTTATCAGTCGGCAGTGAAAGATTTGTTGAGTCTTTGACTACGGGAGGGACATTCGTAGAGTCTTTGGGGATCAAGGGTAAAAGAGGCCTCTTTCTTCTCCTGAAAATCTCAGAGAAGTTCGTGAAGTCTTTCCGGTACATGATACCTACACCTTGTATGGTTAATGCTTGCTTCAGGCCGAAATACATATCTCTGGCATGGTTATAAGCCTTTAGCCGGATCTCACCGGAGGGGGTCAACTTATATTCTAGGTCGAACTCTCCGATAAAAGTGTTATTTTTGCCTGTAGTGACCGTATTTCTCATACCGAAATTACCATTGATCAATAAGCGGTTGTTTAGCAACTGGCTGGATAATATCATCTCATATTCCGTGTCTTCCTTGAAACCGTCCTGTCCCGCTCGTATGTTTGTCCCTATTTGTACTTTATCCGTGAAACTACCTAATAGATTGGATAATTGCGCTGAGATAGCGGATGAAGCCACGGCGTTTAACTCGCTAGACTTATAACTCGTTTGGGCATATTCTGGTGTGTAGAATTTATTTAACACCAGCAAATAAACAATTTGCCGAGTCATCATATCCTCTGTGTCTATAAACGCTTTGACTTGACGCTCTAATTCCTCGTTAGAGTTCGGAAATTCTAAGTCGAAGGAAATAGACGGGCTGCGCAATGCGCCTTTAAGGTTTAAGACGCAATTGACGGGTATGTTTGTTCGAGAACTTTCTTGTAAGAGACTCTGATCCAAGTCTCCGATATTTGCGGTCAGATTGTAGATCGCATTGATATCCATATGGGCATTAAAGGGATCGCCACGGAAATTGATCGTGCTACCGTCTCTGATCTTAAAGTCTTTATGGATGATTTGCTGTAAGCTGAAATTATAGTTTCCTTGTACGATATTCACGTCGCCATACATACGAAGATCACTTCTTGTTCCATATTGTATTTGTAAACTTCCACTGGCGTTTCCTTTGATACGGTCTCCCGCTATCGGGTCCATGATTAGCTCTATATCGGCATCGGGTGTGATATCAAGGAGGAAGTTCATTCGTAGCTCGGCTCCCTCGTCTGTCTCGTGTACGATATTCAATGGGTGTGTGGACGTGGAATCTACGTTAGCGGCCAACTTGCTTTTATCGACGAACGTGATAAAATCATAGTCCGTAGCCGAGTTCTTATTCATGAAGTCCAGATAAATAGCGGTCTTAGGTTCGCTTTTCATATTAATATCAAAGTCGATCAACTTACCGTTACCCTTGATCTGCGCCGTTCCACTGGCGAATACAGTTCCGTAAATCAGCGGATTCTTTTTCTGGTTGGCGTTATACATCAACATATTATTGCCTTGCACGTTTACGAGGAAGCTATAATCCCGGAAATGCAAATGGTTGAACTTGAGGCTGACTTTCCCTAGGTTGCCGAATTGATCCTTGACCGTGATATTCCGTAAATTGACGGATGTAGAGTCAAGGTGGACGGAATCGGAGAAGGTATAATACGTATCCAAGAAATCAACGCCTACCCCTCCATCCATGACATAGGCATCTCCCTCGACATTCAGCTCCTTAAAGGGGCCGTGCAAATGTATACTTCCGAATCCCCGGCCTTGCAAGTTCTTTACGACCGTATCGACAAAGGGCTGCAAGAAAGCTAGATTGATATCATTGGCATCGAAATATAAGGATAGCCCCGCATTGGGTCCGACCGGGAATACATAGCCGTTTACATCCGTCCAAGTGCTGTCGTTCTTGTAGATGCTTCCCAGCATAAGGATACCTTTCTGTGCGTTGTCCCATTCGCTGAAGAGATTGAGGCGACCCAAGGGGGTTTGGTTGAATGAGAAATTCTTTACTTCCAGATCCGTGTTTAGCATACGGCTATTGAATAAATCATTCACGTAGAACTTACCGGTAGCCTCACCTCCGAATTGCAAGACTGGGATATTCAATACGTCGAAGACATAACTCAGCTCTATTTGCTTCAAGTCTACCAATAAAGTATCTGCCGGATCTTTTGAGATCGTCCCTTCCATAGATAAATACTGGGTCTCATGATCTACCCGGAAATGCTCAATACCGATCTTGCCCTCACGAATCGTTATATTCGCCGGATTGATGGTCCAGAGCGTGTCTTTAATAATGAGGGGGCTTTTATTCAACGTGACTTCCGTACGTAACTTGGCCGGCCCTTTCTCGCTTTCCTCTTCGACAAAAAGGGTAGAGGCGGAGATGTCGGCCTTAAATAACCGCTCTTTATTATTCGCCCAGCCAATCAGGGTGTTCACCAGATTATCTTTAGCGTCTGCTTTGATATCAAGGTAGTTACGCAGTCCCTTGTCGTTATAATTAATCGTTTTTAATTGGAGGTTTACCTTATCGTTCGGATTGTCGCAGACCAAGTAACCGGATTCGAACATGGATTTCCCGAGATTGAACTTCGGAAGCCACGCCTCGATACGGAACTTATTATAAATATTATTATAATGTCCCGTGATCCGTCCGGGTTGCACCATCGTGAACGGTAGTTTTAATGTCGTAGAAAGCGCTTCCGTATTCTCGATCGTTAATAGGAGGGCGAAGTTATTCTCTTTCACGATTTGTTTTTTCTGGGTCGTGTTGATCAAGGCTGGCACATATCCCTTGAACGTATTCATAAGGCTGGGGATTAGCGTGTTGAATGAGTAAGACCCGGTGACCTCTCCATTCAAGATATCGGACGTTATGGTTAATTGCCGGTCGAGACTATGCCCCGAGGCAACTACTTCGAATTTCTTAAGGAAGAAGCTGCTGGGAGTGGTCTCGAAAGAAAGACTGTCCAACGTGATGCTACCTTCCAGATTATCGATATTATCTCCGGTGAAATCCGCATTTAAAGCCAAGGAGATATTCGGCGCCTCATATTTGTCTGTCAGGTTCAATCGGTCCGGCCGGAAATGATCGAGGCGGGCGGTGAAATTAAACAAGGAGTTTTGCCCTTGGTGCTGGAAGATGCCTTGGGCGTGTAACTCGCCATTGGGATCGTTTACATGGATAGTCCCATCGAAACTACTCTTCCTGAAATTACCGGAAAGATTTATATCCTTGTATTTATAAGCTTTATAATCGAACTCCTTGACTTGTGCTTGGATATTTCCGGAGAAATTTCCGCCAACAGGTCTACGGGTATCGATATTGATGTCGAAGCGAGCCTCCCCGAAAGGATTATTCTCACCAAATAACTCATGGAGCCGCAAGTTGCTGGAGGCGATGCGTCCCCGTAGGTAAGCGGCTATATTCTTATCCTTGTTGCTACCGAATATCAAGTCTGTCTGTATGGAGCCGATGGAAGACGATAATTTTCCGAAAGCGACTAGGTTATCAAAAAAGCCTGATATCTCGCCCGTGAAATTGATCGTCCCCAATTTGACGACCGGGGCCGGGAGACTCTTCGGACGCTCATTGAAGTTATTGGCCAGACTGGAGATGCCGTCTGTCGTGATATACATCTTATTCACCTTCCCTAAAAGATACGTTTCCTCAGGATGGGTGATGTTTTTCAGTTCCATCTGGCCGATAAACAGCATCTTATCGCTATACTTCAAGGTGAGGCGCTTCAAGTTAAAATTATTGATGTAGCCGTTTGCCTCGGCCGATAACTCAATCGTGTCGGCGAAGTTCTTGAACGCCGGGACGAAAGGGGATAAGTCTTTCAGGCAGATTTGCGAAGGTGTTATATTCAAATCGATCGGAGCGTTGTTCAAGAGAGCGGGAAGGCTATCGATCTCGCTTAAATCGATCCGGGCACGCCCGATCTTCAAGTCTGTCTGCGGCAAGCGTACCTCGAAGTCCTGCACGAAAGCGCTATCCCGGTTCCCGACCACGTTCAGCGATAACTTATTCAAGGAGAAACCGGATGCCTCATCGAAACTCATCTTCTTGATATGGGCGTTCACGCTGTCCTTGTTAAAAGCCTTGAGGGATATCTTGGCACTCAGGTTCTTGATATCGATATGCTTGGCGTTGAACTTTCCCGGGGTCTCTTTCTCGCTATCCACGTTATAGCTGAAATTACCTCTTCGGATCATGATGGAGTTGAAACGGAGATCGATATTCTTCTCTTTCTTTATCGAATCCTTGCTGGCGAAAGCGTCGATGACGAATTGCAGGTTCAAGGGGCTTTCGGGCGTATGTTTTCGTAGGTTGAAGGAGAAACCGAACAAACGTACCGTCGTGAAGACGAACTTCCCTTCCAGTAACGGCATGATCTCGAATCCCGCCGCCACATGGTTCGCCTCGAACATGACTTTCCCGTCTTGGTCTTCCAGATAAAGCCCTTCCAGTACTAGGCGATTGAACCATTCGATATCCACGTTACCGATCTTTACGGGCACACCGAGGTGGCCGGATAACTGGGTCGTGGCTACTTCTGATACTTTGTTTTGAATATAAGGAATTCTCAGTAAGATGCCCGGCAACGCATAGAATATCCAGAATAATGTAAGCAGGGTAATGATTATGTATTTAAGTCCTCTGATATCTTTTCTATTTATTTAGCGCAAATCTACAACAATATCGCGATAGATTTCGTTAATTCGCGGAAAAAAGAATGAAGATATGAGTATAACGATATTAGGAATCGAGTCTTCTTGCGATGACACTTCCTCTTCGGTGATCCGTGACGGCGTGATGCTGTCCAACGTAATAGCCAGTCAAGCCGTTCATGAGGCCTATGGCGGGGTTGTCCCCGAGTTGGCTTCCCGTGCCCATCAGCAGAATATTATTCCGGTAGTAGCCGAGGCCATCAAGCGTGCCGGCATTGATAAGTCCGAGTTGAGTGCCGTGGCGTTTACTCGTGGACCGGGTTTGATGGGTTCTTTATTGGTCGGGACCTCGTTCACCAAGGGTTTGGCCGCTTCCTTGGATATCCCGATGATCGAGGTCAATCACTTACAGGCTCACGTGTTGGCTCATTTTATCAAGGAGACTCCGGACGATGACCATGCTCCCTCGTTTCCTTTCCTTTGCTTGTTGGTTTCGGGCGGTAACTCGCAAATCATAAAGGTGAACGCTTATAATGATATGGAGGTGATCGGCCAGACGATCGACGACGCCGCAGGAGAGGCTTTCGACAAATGCGCCAAGGTGATGGGACTGGGTTATCCCGGTGGCCCAGTCGTGAATCGTTTGGCGAACGAGGGTAATCCGAATGCCTTTACGTTCAGCAAGCCGCATATCCCCGGATATGATTATAGCTTCAGTGGCCTGAAGACCTCCTTCTTATATACCTTGCGTGATCATTTGAAAGATGATCCGGATTTTATTGAGAAGAACAAGCGAGACCTATGCGCTTCCTTGCAAGCTACGGTAATCGATATTTTGATGAGTAAATTGCGTAAGGCGGCGAAGGATTTGTATATAAAGGAAGTAGCTGTCGCCGGAGGTGTATCGGCCAATTCCGGTTTGCGTGAGGCATTCTTGGATCACGCAAAACGTTATGGCTGGAAAGTGCATATCCCGAAGTTCTCGTTCACCACGGATAACGCCGCTATGGTAGCTATCACGGGATATTATAAGTATATGGATAAGGAGTTCTGTCCGATGGATGCCGCTCCTTTTTCTAGGGTTGTCTTATAGGAAAATAGTTTTACTATAGAGAAACAAAAGTTTCTTCTAGGGAAAACAAAAGTTTCTTCCTAATGAAACTATTGTTTTCCCATAATGAAACTCCTAGTATCATTATAACAATGGAAGTAGATGATTTACCAATAGAGTTAGAGGTAGCGGACGCACTCAAATCAGGACACCTGATGATGGGTACGGCAGAGAGTTGTACAGGCGGAAAGATTGCCAGCATGATAACCTCCATGGCGGGCAGCTCGGAATACTTCACCGGGGGCGTGGTAGCCTATTGCAACGAGGTGAAGCATCATGTGCTCGGTGTCTCCGAGGCGGACTTGAACACTTTCGGGGCCGTAAGCCAGCCGGTCGTGGAGCAGATGGCCCGTGGGACTATGCGGGTATTGGGATGTGATTGTGCCGTCGCTACCTCCGGGATCGCCGGGCCGGGAGGCGGGACTCCCTCGAAACCGGTGGGAACGGTATGGATTGCCGCCGCTTATAAGGAGAGGATTCTCTCCGAGTGCTATCATTTCGGGGAGAATCCTCGTATGGAGAACATTCGCTTGTCGGCAGAGGCGGCGTTGCGTATGTTGCTCGGATTGATTCGTGAGTAAAGGGACTATCGCTTAATGGGCGATCTCGTCCACGATTCGTTTATAGCCTTCCTCGTTCGGGTGTAATCCGTCTGAGAATAAGGATTCGTTTATCTTGCCGTCTTCCTGAAGCAACTTCGTACCCGGGTTCTTGAACGTGTACCATCCGGTCTCGGCTATTTGACGGATGCGGAGATTGAGATTCCTTACCCGTTCTTCTTGGTTACGGCGGGGCAAGATGCCGATTACCTTGATCTTGGCCTCCGGCTGCCGTTGCCTGATGGCGGAAAGCAAGAAACGAATGCCTTCCACGATCTCGTTGTCATTGTTGATTCCGATGTTATTCGTGCCGATCATCAATACTACTTCCTCAGCCTTGTATCCATCCAATTCACCATGATAGACTCTCCAAAGTACGTTCTCGATACGGTCGAAACCATATCCGAGATTGTGGAATCCAGCCGGACGCATGATTTTCTCCCATGTTTCCATACCTCGCACGGACGGTCCTTTGGGCTCTCCTCCCCAGAAATGCGTGATGGAATTACCTAGGATCACCCGTCGAGGCGGGTTGCTTTGATTCAGCGAGAGAATATCCCGGTGACGTTTTTGCCATTCGTAATTATTGGGTTCCCGGCGCTGGGTGACAGGCATTGTGGTAGAGAGGTCTCCTTTGGGGATGCGTAATATCTCCCGTACTTTCCGCTCTACGGCGTTCGCTTGTGTTTCCATGCCCCAGTCGGAAGGATGGACGTAATCTACCCAAGCATCCGGGTGCAGTCCCAGCTCTTCTCGTGTAAGGTAGTAGATATCTTTTATCCCTTGTGCCTGCAATTCCTCGAATGCTTTTTTAGCTCCTTCGTTCATGCGCACATAATCTTGTAGCTTCGTATCGTCGGCGAGTGCGTTGCTATATCCGGCATGCTCCACCAATAAGATCGGAGAGGAGTGGGTGGCACGTATTTGCTTGACTGCGTCCGATACGAGTTGCGTGATCTCATCTTTGCTCTTTGGCGTGAGGTTGGGCAGGCAGTCAAGGATATAAAGGCGTGCGTCTATCTCACAAATAAAATCCAATACCTCTTTCTCTAAACGTCCGTTACCGGAGAAGCCTAGGTTGATAAGCGGATATCCCAGTGAACGCTGCAAGATCGTGCCCCAAGTCATGCCCGGACGGGAGGCGCATGCGCCTTGGGCGATCGAGGTTCCGTATAAAAGAATCGGTTTCTCGGGCGATACGGGGATAAACGTAAGCTCATCGTTTTCGGGCACGCCGATTTCCAACCACTTTATCGTATTATAAGGAGGCAGGTAGAGGCGGAACTCATAGCCCCTGTCATGATACAGATCTTTGCCTATGTTCGTATAATGATATTGAAGCGTATCTCCGGAAGGATAACCGCCGAAATAAAATCTCCATTGGCCATCGCTATCGATACTATATAGATCTACGCCGGATACGCCTGTCGTGGGCATATGTGGCATATTCAGCGGTCCGCTTACTTGATAGCGTACTTTTAGTTCAGGGGCGTTGCTGAAAAAATGAATCGCCAACCCGGCGGAGTTGCGCGATAAATCCCAGACGGGTTTACGTACCTTGCCTTCGGCTCTTTGGGGAAGCCGGACGTAGCTGTCTCCGATCTCTTCGGTCCATCCTTGGTTTTGTATGACAGGGAATCCATATTCGAGCGGGTTGAGCCATTTCCATTGTGCGTGGGCGGATAGAGCCGTGAGGCATACGAGCGTTAAGAAGATTTTGTGAAGTCTCATCATTCCGGTATTATTTGTTTTTTGTTATGAATATGACAAAGATAATATATATTTGTATTCATAAACAAACTTAAATCAATAAACCATGAGTAAAAACATTCTATTTGCTTTTCTCTTTTTAATGGGCGCTATCCCGTCGATCGCCCAGAAGAATTACCAAGTCCAGTCTCCAAACCGGGATATAAAGGTGGAGGTTACGGTAGCCGATAAAGTCACTTTCGCTATCGTACAGGATCATTCGGAGGTGATGAATTCTGCCGTATCTATGACTTTACAAGGAGGTGAGGTACTTGGCGCTAACCCGAAAGTCTTGAAAGTGACGAAGACCTCGGTAGACAAGGAGATACCCTCTCCGTTCTATAAGAAGGACGTAGTAAAGGATATCTATAATGAGATGCAAATCTCGTTCCGGGGAAACTACGGGCTGGTTTTTAGGGTGTATAACGATGGAGTCGCTTACCGTTTCACGACGAAAAGAAAGGAACCGATCGTTATTGCCGATGAGGAGGCCGTCTATAATTTTCCCTCGGATTATAAGACATTCACCGCTTACGTGAATAGTACGAAGCCGACGTTCGAGGAGCAATTTTTCAATTCCTTCGAGCAGCCCTACGCAAACGAGACGATCACTGGCCTGAATGATAAACGCCTGAAGATCCTGCCTCTTTTGGTGGATCTGGGAGATGGTCGCAAGATCTGTATCACGGAAGCCGATCTGGAGGATTTCCCCGGGATGTTCTTGAATAACGAGACGGGAAAACCTTCCTTGAAAGCGGTTCATGCGCCTTATCCGAAAGTGAAGGAGCAAGGTGGCCATAATCAGTTACAGATGTTGGTGAAAGAGCGTGAGAACTATATCGCCAAAACATCCGGAACCCGTTCTTTCCCTTGGCGTGCGTTTATAATCTCCCGGAATGATAAGGAGTTGGCCGATTGCGATATGGTCTACCGTCTGGCTTCTCCCTCCCGGGTAAACGATATCTCTTGGATCAAGCCGGGTAAGGTGGCTTGGGATTGGTGGAACGACTGGAATCTATACGGTGTGGATTTCCGTGCCGGAATCAATAATCCCACCTATAAATATTATATCGACTTCGCCGCCGAGCATGGCATCGAGTACGTAATCTTGGATGAGGGCTGGGCCGTGAACCTGCAAGCGGACATGATGCAAGTAATACCGGAGATCGATCTTCAAGAATTGGAGGATTACGGTAAGTCCAAGAATGTCGGAATTATCCTTTGGGCGGGTTATTGGGCTTTCGCCCGTGATATGGAGAATGTCGTGAAGCATTATTCGGATATGGGCGTGAAAGGCTTCAAGGTGGATTTCTTGGATCGTGACGATCAGGAAATGGTGAACTTTGTTTATAAAGCCTCCGAGGTATGCGCTAAATATAAGATGCTAGTGGATTTCCATGGCGTATTCAAGCCGACAGGTCTTCAACGGACCTATCCGAACGTGTTGAACTATGAGGGTGTGAATGGTTTGGAGCAAATGAAGTGGTCTTCCGAGAAGGAGTTCGATATGGTGACGTATGATGTCACGATCCCATTTATCCGTATGATCGCCGGCCCGATGGATTATACGCAAGGTGCTATGCGTAACGCCGCCAGAGGTAATCATCGGTCGGTAAACTCGGAGCCGATGAGCCAAGGAACCCGTTGCCGCCAGTTGGCTACTTACGTGATCTTCGAGTCTCCTTTCAATATGCTGTGCGATGCCCCGTCTAATTATAGGAGGGAAAAGGAATGTACGGAGTTTATCTCTAACATTCCGACCATCTGGGATGAGACGGTCTCATTGGCTGGAAAGGTCTCCGAGTATGTAGCGATCGCCCGCCGTCATGGTAATGATTGGTATATCGGGGCGTTGACCAACTGGACGCCGAGGGAGCTGGATTTAGACCTGTCTTTCTTGGGCGAAGGTGATTATACTTTGGAATTATTCAAGGATGGCATAAATGCCGATCGTGCCGCCCGTGATTATAAGAAAGAGGTAATCCCAGTCCCGACAGATCGCAAATTAAAGATCCATATGGCTCCCGGTGGAGGCTATGCGGCTCGTATCCAGAAACGATAATTCTTTTTTCGTCTAAAGCGACCCTGCCTTTCGTCGAATAAACGCTTGCGTTCATAGGCGCAGGCGTTAGATTCGTTTACTTTTATAAAAAACGGTATTATGAAACTCACGAGGCAAGATTATATATTGGCGGGAGGACAGGCTTTATTGTGGATCACCTTATGGCTGATTCCTCCTGCGATCGATTTTTTCATACGCTTTAATCCGAGCTCGGCTTTCGAGGTGTGGAAGATTAATACGGGGTTCATTACTCCGTTGGCTATTGTTTTCACCGCTAATTTCTATGTATTGGTTCCCTATTTGCTTTATCGGGATCGGAAGATGCTCTTTGGTTTGATGAATTTGCTATTGATCACGGGGGCTAACCTATGGATATTTTCTCCTAAGGCGGATTTCCCGGACGAATGGCGTTCGGGAATGTATATGGTCGCTTTCGGAGCGTTCTTCTTACATTTGCTAGTGGTTGGATGTGCCGTGGGATTCCGTTATATCGTACGCTGGGGCGATATGCAGATGCGTTTGAAAGAGGAACGGCAGAAAAACGCCGAGGCGGAACTGGCTTGGCTGAAGAACCAGTTGAATCCGCATTTTCTCTTTAATACCTTGAATAATATATCCAGCTTGGTCCAGATAGACCAAGATACGGCGCAAGAAAGTATCGGGCAATTGAGCGATTTGCTGCGGTATACGCTCTATGAGTCGAACCATGAGCTGGTACCGGTGGAAGGCGAGATCGAGTTCATGAATAATTACATCGAGCTGATGAGATTGCGCTGCAATGAGTTGGCTACCGTGGAAGTAGATTTGCAGATTCCGATTAAACCGATGAGGATCGTTCCGCTCTTGTTTATTTCTTTGATAGAGAATGCATTCAAGCATGGCGTGAATAGCCGTAAGTCGTCGTTCGTACGTATTCGTTTCAAGGCGGAAGGAGATGACCTTGTTTTTACCTGCGAGAATAGCGACCATCCGAAACCGGATGTGAACCGTAGCGGATCGGGGATCGGGTTGGAAAACCTGAGGCGTAGGCTGGATCTGGCTTATCCCGGTCGTTACCGATATGATCAGGAGCTCCGGGAAAATAGTTACTTTGTTCAAATAACACTTCGAGACTGCTTATGAAAACACTGACTTGCATGATCGTAGACGATGAGCCCTTGGCGGTGAAGATGCTGGAGGACTTCGTAAGCCGTACGCCTTATCTGAGGCTGGCGGCTTCCTTCAATGATCCGGTGCTGGCACTCTCCACGTTGCGTGAGTCTTCGGTGGACGTGCTTTTGTTGGATATCCAGATGCCGGATCTGGACGGGCTGAACCTCTCCCGCATGGTGCCCCCCGGTACGAGGGTGATCTTCACGACCGCCTTTAAGGAGTATGCCTTTGATAGCTATGAGGTGAATGCCCTCGATTTCCTGCTGAAGCCCATCCGATACCATAAGTTTCTCGGAGCTGCGGAGAAGGCCCGCCAATGGTTTGAGATGAGTAGCGTGAAGGAGGAGAGAGGCAGCCTTTTCGTGCGGGTGGATAGCCAGTTGCGGCAGGTGGAAATCTCCCGGATATTATACGTGACGGGTTTGAAGGATTACGTGATGATCTATCTGGAAGGGGAGGCCCGTCCGCTTATCACCCACGTGACGATGAAGGCCATGGAAGAGATGTTGCCTTCCGGTCGCTTTATGCGGGTCCATCGTTCTTATATCGTGGCGTTGGATAAGATCCGCTCCGTCGACCGGAATAATTGCGTTTATATCGGGAAGGAGATCATCCACGTGACGGATGCCTACAAAGAGGCGTTCAACGCTTATCTGAAAGCTGCTCAACCTTCTTGAACTTGGATGCCCATTCAAAGCTCCTTACGATGGGCATTCTAACGACCTTACAATGCCCATTGTAGGAACCTTATAATGGGCATTCTAAACTTTATGTGTATATTCGTGCCTTAATTAAGAGAAAACGATATGAAGAATAGCATTCCTTTAGGGTTTATCCGGATCTTTATCCTGCTTATATGTCTGACCTCGTGCGGTAGCAAAAAACAACAAAAAGTAGCTTTGCCCGCCGATTTCAAGGGACCGAAGGAGTTGGCTCGCTTATATGGGGTACGTATCACACCGGAAGATAATATATTCTTGTACAACGAGGGGGCCCGTTGGTTGGGTGTACGTCATAAATTGGGAGGGAGCACGAAACGGGGCGTGGATTGCTCCGGTTTCGTATCGATCGTTTATCGGGAGGTATACGGAAAGCAGCTGGCTCGTTCCTCGGCGGATATGCTGAAGTATAATTGCAAGAAAGTGAGTCGTGCCAAATTGCAGGAAGGAGATCTGGTATTTTTCAAGACGGGTCGTGGCGGGAAGCGTGGCGTTCCGAATCACGTGGGGATTTACTTGAAAAATGGGCGCTTCATCCATACCAGTACTTCTAGCGGCGTGATGGTAAGTAGCCTTAGCGAACCTTATTATACAAGAACTTGGTTAACGGGTGGTAGGGTAAAATAAAATTACTAAATTCGCGTCTTAGAAAAACTATTAAACATAAATAGAATATGTTGACAATCAAATTAATCACTGAAAACACGGATGCCGTAATCCGTGGACTGGAAAAGAAACATTTTAAGGGTGCGAAAGAAAGCATCGATAAAGTGTTGGAATTGAATGATAAAAGACGTATCGCACAAAATCAATTAGATAAGAACCTAGCGGAGGTAAACGCAACCTCGAAGTCGATCGGACAATTAATGAAAGAGGGCAAGAAGGAAGAGGCGGAGGCCGCTAAGAAACATGTTTCCGAGATCAAGGAGGTGAGCAAGGCTTTGCAGGTTGAGATGGATCAGGCTGCCGAGGAGCTGCAGAACTTACTTTATACGATCCCGAACGTACCTTATGATGAGGTGCCCGAGGGTACCTCTGCGGAGGACAATGTGGTAGAGAAAATGGGAGGTATGGAAACGGAACTCCCAAAGAACGCTCTTCCGCACTGGGAATTGGCGAAGAAATATGATTTGATTGATTTCGATCTGGGTGTTAAGATCACGGGAGCAGGTTTCCCGGTCTATAAAGGACAGGGCGCTCGTTTGCAACGTGCGTTGATCAACTTCTTCTTGGATGAGGCCCGTGACGCCGGTTACTTGGAGATCATGCCGCCTACGGTGGTGAACTCGGCTTCCGGTTATGGTACGGGACAGCTTCCGGATAAGGAGGGACAGATGTATCATTGCGAGGTAGACGACCTATATTTGATCCCGACGGCGGAGGTGCCCGTGACAAATATTTACCGGGATGTCATTCTGGATGAGAAGCAGTTACCGATCAAGAATTGCGCTTATACACAATGCTTCCGTCGTGAGGCCGGATCTTATGGCAAGGATGTACGCGGTTTGAATCGTTTGCACGAATTTTCTAAGGTGGAGTTGGTTCGGATCGATAAACCGGAGCACTCTAAGCAATCTCACCAAGAGATGTTGAATCATGTGGAGGGATTACTTCAGAAGTTGGAGTTGCCGTATCGCATCCTTCGTCTTTGTGGGGGTGATATGAGTTTCACGGCTGCCCTTTGCTTTGACTTCGAGGTGTATTCCGAGGCACAACAACGCTGGTTGGAAGTTAGCTCCGTGTCCAACTTCGATACGTATCAAGCCAACCGCTTGAAATGCCGCTATCGTGACGAGAATAAGAAAACGCAACTTTGCCATACCTTGAATGGTAGTGCCTTGGCTTTACCTCGCATCGTAGCCGCCTTATTGGAAAACAACCAAACCCCCGAGGGCATCCGCATCCCGAAAGCGTTGATCCCTTACACTGGGTTTGATATGATTAAATAAGCATCAGATCATTTATATAAAATATCCCAGCATTGTCCTTATTGTGGATATGCTGGGATATTTTTTTTGAATGAATTAGATGAATAAGTTTACGTTCGCGTCTTCCGCACGTTCCAGATAGGTGGCTACGCCTCCTAGGACAACGTTATCCATCAGTTCTTCTTTTTTGACGCCCATTACGTCCATGCTCATCGTGCAGGCGATCATCTCGATACCATTCTCTACGGCTTGTGCCATAAGGCTTTCCAAGCTGTCGATCCGTTTCTTCTTCATGATAAGGCGCATCATCCAACTGCCGGCTCCACCCATATTCATTTTAGATAGTTTCAGCTTTTCGCTATTTGCCGGAAGCATCCAGCCAAACATCTTGCCGAAGATATCTTTAGATACGGCAGGTTTTTCCCGTTTCTTAATCACGTTAAGTCCCCAGAAAGTAAAGAACATAGTCACCTTCTTTCCGGTGGAGGCAGCCCCGTTCGCTATGACGAATGAGGCCAACGCCTTATCGAGGTCATCGCTGAAAACGATCAATGTCTTGTTGTCGGCACTATTACCACCTGTCGCTATTTTGCATTCAGCTTTTTTTTTTCGTACCGTGGCGGCGATCGTGCCTCCCTTATTTTCCAGAGAGACTAACTCTGCCCCGGTTATCTTGCACCATGAAGAGACATCTTTTCCGAAAGCCTGATCTGTTGCGGTGATTTCCAATGACTCATTTTCCCGCAAGTTCTCATAGTTCTTTTTCAACTGCATGATCGGTCCCGGACACATTAATCCGCAAGCGTCTACCTTAATCGCCGTAGCTGCCGGAGTCGATTTGCAAGAGCTACTTTTACCAGATGCCTTATCAGAAACAGCTTCGGACGAACAAGGTGCGCAGGCCGGCTCATTCTTGATCTTTGCTGTCGCTACACTCCAAGTCTTGTAACCACCGGATAGGTTCCGGACATTCGTGAAGCCATTTTGAGTCAGGATGCGATAAGCCAAATAGCCCCTTAATCCAACGGCGCAAGTCACTACGATCGGTTTATCCTTGGGCAGTTCCGCCAAATGTTCTCTTAACTCATCAACCGGGATATTGATGAAGCCGGGGATTGTCCCTAAGCTGTACTCGTCACGGGTACGGACATCGATACGTACGGTATCTGGCGATAAGTTCTGGATTTCTCTCCACTGGATCGCTTTCGCTTTTCCCGTAAGCAGGTTCTCCGCTACGAAACCGGCCATATTTACAGGATCTTTAGCGGCTGAATAAGGAGGAGCATACGCATGTTCTAACTCAGTCAGGTCATAGACCGTACCTTTCCGCTGGATCACTTGCGCTAACATCTCGATCCGTTTGTCTACGCCTCCGAAACCTACGACTTGCGCCCCTAACAGTCGTCCGTCTTCCGGTGCGAACAATATCTTGATCGATAAAGGCACGGCTCCCGGGTAATATCCCGCATGCGAGGCTCCATGCGTATAGGAGGATTGATAAGCGATTCCTTCCCGTTTCAACAGCTTAGCGTTAGCTCCCGCCGTGGCGACCGTCAAGTCGAATACCTTGGCGATAGAGGTTCCCATCGTCCCGTCATAAGTTTCCTTATTGCCGGATACGATATTATCGGCTACGATACGTCCTTGCTTATTCGCCGGACCCGCCAATGGGATCAAGGCTGGTTTGCCTGTCACGAGGTGGCGTACTTCCACGGCATCTCCCAACGCATAAATATCCGGGTTCGAGGTCTGCATATATTCATTGACAGCGATACCGCCGAGTGCTCCGATCGTAAGTCCCGCTTCTTTGGCCAATCGGGTTTCCGGACGGACACCGATACTCAATAAAACCATATCCGCCGGGATCTGCTTCCCACTTTTCAAATGAACGGTCACGCCTCCGGAAGTCTCCTCGAAACGAGATACGCCATCTTCCAGCATCAAGCCTACCTGCTTGCCGATCAATTGCTGATGTACGATAGCGGCCATGGAATAGTCGAGGGGTGCCATCACTTGGTTAGCCATTTCCACGACAGTGACGTGGATACCCAGCTCATGCAAATTCTCCGCCATCTCCAAGCCGATGAAACCACCCCCTACAACAACGGCGGTACGGGGCTTTTCTGTGTTCACGTAATTCTTGATCGTGTCCGTATCCGGCACGTTACGTAACGTGAATATCTTTTTACTCTCGATTCCTTCGATGCGTGGACGCAAAGGCTCCGCACCGGGAGAGAGCACTAGTTTATCGTAAGTCTCCGTGTAGGTTTCTCCTGTGCCGAGTTTCTTTACCTCCACTTGCTTGGATTCGGGAAGGATTCGGGTCACTTCCTGCTCCGTACGTATATCGATGCGGAATCGATCCGTGAAGCCTTTCACGGTTTGTACGAATAATTTATTCCGGTCGTTGATCGTGTCTCCTATATAATAAGGTAATCCACAGTTTGCGTAAGAAACATATTTTCCACGTTCGAAAAGGATGATTTCCGCTTTCTCGTCCATTCTACGCAGCCGGGCTGCTACGGTAGCTCCACCGGCTACACCTCCAATAATCAAATACTTCATATCTATTTTTATTTAATTTGTATTATACATATTTGTTAGTAGACAATAATTAGTTAAAAAAAGGGATTCATCCCTTTTGTATGTATTCTTTGAGTTGATTGAACAGGCTGTCCATGTTTAGCTCGGCCTGCATCATCTGTTGTATTTTCTCTTTCCCTTTTGGGGTGAGCGAGAAAAACATTTGCCGCTTATCCTCTTTATTGATGTTCCTGCGGATAAACCCCTTGTTCTCGACAGAGGTGATCACCTTTGAGACCCGGGAGTTTGAAAGACCGATATAATCGCAAATCATTCCCGCCGACTTTGCCTCATTATCCTTTAAGCAACAAAGCAACATGGCCTCGTTGATGGTGATAGCATGTACTTCCGAGAAATTTTTCTCGAACTGGTACAGTATCTTATAGATATCCTTTATGGCGCAAATTGGTTCCATATTTCTTTATAACTTGTTTGATGATGCAAAGATATAACTATTTTCCAATAAAAATACTTTCTAGTAGAAAGTAATTAAGACTATTGTATATTATCCTATAGTAGAGACGGGGCACGCCCCGTCTCTACTACTAGGTATTTCTTTTAATCTCTGTTGGAGAAATATTTCATGAATTGTGAACGCTCATACATCGCCGGGTTCGGGATATTGGCGTAATTCAATTTGCCTTGGAATTGGGAAAGGGATTGGTAATGTGCCTGATGCATCCACTCTTCCACGCAAGTCAATACTTGGGAGATGATTTCCGCTCCATGTGTATAGACAGCGCTACACATCTGTACGGCGGAAGCGCCGGCCAATAGACATTTAACGACATCTTCCCAATCATGCACACCGGTAGAGGAAGCGATACTGATTCCCGGGATCTTTCCGGATACGATAGCCGTCCAGCGAATCGTGTCACTCAAATCGGAATGATTGCTAAATACATTACCCGAAACGATCTGCATATTATTGATGTCGATATCCGGCTGGTAGAAACGGTTGAATAGCACGACACCATCAGCACCGTTTACTTTCAACAAATTAACCAGTGAAGGAATATTGCTGTAATTCTTTCCGATCTTCATGATAACCGGAATCGATACGGTCTCTTTTACCTTGCGGATGATACTGACATACGTATCCCGGATACTCTCGAAATCTTCGGTCAGCTCGGTTTCCATGAAGAACACGTTCAATTCCAAAGCGTCCGCTCCCGCTAACTCAATTTGGCGGGCAAAGTCGATCCAAGCGTCCGCCTTATAGCAATTGATGCTGGCGATAATGGGGATCGTACATAATTCCTTGCTCTTCTTGATCAGTTCCAGATAATCATTTACTTGATTCGCTTTTACATAACCACGGATATAATCCGCCGCTTCGGGGTAATCGGAGTCTTGCATCAAAGCCTCGCTCTGCATCTCGATCTGCTCTTCGAAAAGAGATTTCAATACGATAGCTCCAGCGCCTGCTTTCTCAAAATCCCTGTTACGTTCCGCCTTATTGGTGAGTCCGGAGCTCCCGACGATAATCGGATTGCGAAGTGTTAACCCCGCGTATTGGGTTTTAATGTCAATCATGTTGCCTATATTTAGATTTAATAATTACTTTAATATTCCCGTTCGCCAAAGATACTGGTACCCACCCGTATCAAGGTGCTTCCTTCTTGGATAGCGATCGGGTAATCGTGGCTCATCCCCATGGATATCTCCTTGAAATCGACATTATCTTTACAGAGCGTCTCTTTCAGTTCGATAAATAAATCATGGATCTTGCGGAATTCTTCCCGTATCAACCCCGTATCATCGGTATTGGTAGCCATACCCATCAATCCGCAAATACGAATATGCTGGAATTCGGCCAAGGACTCGTCACGCAACAACTCCTTGCATTCCTCAGGACTGAGTCCGTGCTTGGATTCCTCTTGCGCCACATGGATCTCCAATAATACCCGGATCGTGCGGTTGTGTTTTTTCGCTTGTTTATTCACCTCAGCCAAAAGCTTCAAGGAATCTATGCTATGGATCAAATGAATAAAAGGAGCGATATCTTTTACCTTATTGCTTTGTAACGGGCCGATAAAATGCCATTCGATATCCTCAGGTAGTACTTTTTGCTTGGCGCTCAGTTCCTGTGCCCTGCTTTCGCCAAACACCCGCTGTCCGGCGTTGTAAGCCTCCCATAGAGCCTCCACCGGGTGAAACTTAGAGACGGCAACCAACGTCACCCCTTGCGGGAGCGACGTTTTCAGTTGTACTATGTTTTGAGCGATACTCATGTTTTTATCCTCTTTGTTCAGCTTGTTGTTTTTGCTCCGCTATCAGTTCCTCGCCACTTTTCTTCTCGCCGGGAATACTGTTTGCGTCGAATGGGAATACATCCATCAACTGGGTTTCCGTTACCGAGGCGATGGTATAATCCGCCAATGTACCCTTCATTCCATCTTCCAATACGGCGATGGCCTCTTTCAGCGTAGTGGCTTGGGCAAGCATTTGTGCGGCGGTTTTCTTTTCCGCTCCGCTCTTCTCGTCCAACGTGATAAAATAAACCTTGATCTTATAGAACCGATCACCATTCTCGTTGAAGAATAATTCGGATAAACGAGCTCGTTTGATGTCTGTTACCGTAAATTCACCCGTGATGAAGGGGCGGATCTCCTCGATGATGCGAGCTTCCGCTTCCGTAAAAGACAGGGCGTCTACCAAGTAAGGCTCGGTTACTTTTTTCTGCATGCCATTTTCCAGCATTTTCTCGTAAGAGACCTTACATTCAAACCAATTGTGCATATGCTTTACTTTTTAATTTAGTCTGTACTCTGTTTAAAACAACGTACAAATATAGTGGCTATTCGTCAATAAAACAACTTGCCGCAAAAGATATAATTTGTCAGGATGTCTAATTTCGCGTGTTTGTTTTCAGTTGGAATTTAAAATAGAGAGATATGGATGAGAAAGATTT